>Ga0210410_10000674_pt1 | contig 35564 bp, 34 predicted proteins | sample IncBWC4MmetaG_FD_161058 | JGI IMG/M metagenome (GOLD analysis project Ga0210410, IMG submission 161058) | Forest soil microbial communities from Barre Woods Harvard Forest LTER site, Petersham, Massachusetts, United States - Inc-BW-C-4-M | ecosystem: Environmental > Terrestrial > Soil >...
GAAGGTACTCCGAATGGCACGTTTAACGAGATGATTGTGCTCAATGGGATGGCTAGCATCGAGACCCCAGAGTTCATGGCGGAACGGATCGGGAAGATGGGCGGGCCGGAGTCATACAACCACTACGCCGTGGCCTGGGCGCACGCCATGGACACACCCTATCAATGGACTAAGCAGGTGGCGTCGCACTGGGGCGGCACGCGCAATGGGACGATTGTGCACTGGCCCAAGGGCATCAAGGCGAAAGGCGAGATTCGTTCGCAGTTCTGCCACGTGATCGACGTAGCCCCTACCATGCTGGCAGTCGCCGGCCTACCGGAGCCGACAATTGTCAACAGCGTGCAGCAGGCGCCCATGGAAGGGGTCAGCATGGCATACTCGTTCGACGACGGCAAGACGCCAGAGCGGCACGATCTGCAGTATTTTGAGATGTTCTGCAACCGGGGAATCTATCATAAGGGATGGAGCGCTGCGACCCGGCACTCGACGCCTTGGGTTATGACGGCAAAGCTGCCCGCCTTCGACGACGATGTGTGGGAACTGTACGATGGCAGCAAGGACTGGACCCAAGCGCGCGATCTGGCGAAAGAGATGCCGGAGAAGCTGCGCGAACTGCAGCGGCTGTGGTTGATCGAGGCGACCAGGTACAACGTCCTACCGATCGACGATCGCAGAGTCGAGCGCTTGAATAATGACATGGCTGGCCGGCCACTGCTTGTCAAGGGCAACTCGCAACTGCTATTTGGCGGGATGGGAAGGTTGACCGAGAACACCGTGTTAAACACGAAGAACAAGTCGTTTTCGATCACCGCTGAGGTGGATATACCATCGCAAGGAGCTGAGGGCGTCATCATTCACCAAGGCGGCGCGTTCGGTGGCATGAGTCTTTACGCCAAGACCGGAAAAGCGAAGTTCGCCTATAACTTTTTCGGTCTGCAAACTTTTACCACCGAGGCGAGCCAACCAATTCCAGCCGGTAAACACCAGGTGAGAATGGAGTTTGCCTACGATGGCGGCGGCCTCGCCAAGGGTGGCAACGTCAGCCTTTATTACGACGGCAAGAAGGTCGGTGAAGGCCGGGTTGAACGCACCCATCCGATGGCGTTTTCTGCAGATGAGACGACCGATGTTGGCCGCGACACCGCCACACCGGTCAGCTCAGACTACACCCGCGCTACAAGCGTATTTAACGGGAAGGTCCACTGGGTGCAGATCGATCTGGGCAAGGACACCCACGACCATATCATCAGTCCGGAGGAGCGACTGAACCTGGCGATGGCAAGGCAGTAATGGTGATCGTCGGCACAGGCGGGCGGCTCCACGCGTCTGCCTGTGTCGACTGCGCTCGATCTGTCGCATGAGGCCGTGAACGTAGACATGATAACGCCGGAGGGATCAGGATGAACTTGGCTGCTTTGCTGCTTTTGGCGCTGGGCGTTTCGACGGATAACTTTGCGGTTTCATTGGCCGTTGGCACGGCGCATCCAGTCTGCACGATCAAGTCGATGCTTCGGGTGGCGCTCGCGTTCGGCGCCTTCCAGTTCTTCATGCCGTTACTGGGCTGGCTTGGCGGATCGCAGGCTGTTTTTCTATTTCGCGGGCGCGAAAGCTGGATCCTATGTGGATCGCTAGCGTTTGTGGGCTGGCGCATGCTTCGTTCTACACAAGAATCTGATGAGGTGTCGCGGAATGCCCCAGTGTTGCTGAGCGCAATGCTCAGTCTGGGGTTTGCAACGAGCGTTGACTCGCTGGTGGTTGGCTTTGGTCTCGCTATGATTCATGTCGACATCCTTCAAGCAAGCGGAATCATGGGCGCGGTTGCCGTGAGCGTCTCGTTTGCCGGCATGCTGTTCGGAAGACAGTTGGGGCAATCTCTGGGCAGACATAGCAAGTTCTCGGGCGCACTTGTGTTGGTTCTCATCGGCGTGCGTGCCCTCGTGGCGCATTAAAGTGGATTTTCTATTGCCACGCACGACCGCGCTGCCAGGAGTGCGGCTTTCTTGACGGAAAAAGCTGTGCGAAACAACGGTTGCTCCGGCGTACATCTTTGAAAATCCGCACTCGCGCGTTAGTGGTTGGACATTTCGTGGGTTCGCTTTATGAACGATTGGCAGCGCGCGACAGTGTAGGTTGTGCGATACCGAAGCTGGCACATGGCACCCAGGGCGATATACCGTAACTCACCAGTCATCCCCGTTCATCGCTGAGGATTATGCAGAAAGGCCTGAAAATCACGCGCAAGACCGCGCTCCCGGATCTTCTCGCGGGCATAACCTGCGCACTATCCTATGTTCCGCAGGGAATGGGATACGCGGTCGTGGCAGGAGTCAGCCCCGCGTACGGGCTCTACACCGGAGTTTTTGCGCCCCTGATCGGTGCGCTTCTGGCCGGTTCTTCTCTCATGGTTATTACGGTGACCAACGAGCTTGCCGTGCCCATCGCTGGTATTCTCGCCAGCATGTGGCCGCAATTCTCTATACGAGCTCTGTTCGCCCTTACTTTGATGATCGGCCTAATCCAACTCGTCTTCGGGCTATTGAAACTGGGAAGCCTGACGCGCTTTATCTCAAACTGTGTAATGACTGGCTTCATCAGCGGGGTGGCAATCCTATTGGTCTTTGGCCAGCTCCAGAAACTCACCGGCTACGCCGGAGGACCGTCTGGCAATGTCTTCGTGAAGACTTGGGATTGGTTCCTTCATTTGAATCGCATCGACTGGCGGACAACTCTTGTAGGCCTGTTGACGATCGCCGCCATTGTCGTGTTTCAACGGACAAGATTGAAAGCTATTGCATTCGTCCTGGCGCTCGTGATCGTAACTGTTCTGGTTTTACTGCTGCATTGGAACTCAGTGCAACTCGTCGGGGAAATTTCCAGAATCCCACGCGGATTGCCCACTCCAGTCCTGCCCGATTTTCGTATGCTTCCGCAATTATTTCTGGATGCGCTCTCTCTGGCAATCCTGGGGTTGAGCATCGCGTCCGGCGTTTCCCAGGCCTATCCCGAATCAGACGGCAGCATACCGGACGCTTCGCGCGACTTCATCGCGCAAGGCACGGCGAATGTAGTGGGTGGGTTCTTCCAAGGGATGCCGTGCGGAGGTTCGATATCCCGTACGGCCACCAGCGCCTCCGCGGGTGCGAAGACCCGCTGGGCAAACATCTTCGCGGGACTAACTCTGGCGTTCTTCCTGCTGACCATCGGCCGAGTGGCGGAGACCATCCCCATGGCAGCCCTCGCTGGATTGCTTGTTTACATCGGTTTCAGTGTGATGCGGTTTGATCGCATTGCGAGGGTTTGGAACACCTATGCCGCAGAGCGTGCCGCCATGGTGGCGACGTTCGCCCTGACTTTGCTGATTCCCCTGCACTGGGCAATATTCGCCGGTGTGGCGTTGACGCTGCTCCTGTACGTCTATTCATCTTCGAGCCAAGTGCGGCTCGTCAGGATCGTGCGGAGGGCAAATGGCGGGTTTGAAGAGCAGGCTGCGCCGGTTCGGTTGCCTAGCGACGAAGTAACGGCTCTGCACGCCTATGGGAACGCCTTCTTCGCCGCGGTCGCTAGCCTCGAAGCCCTTCTCCCCGCCGTCGAGGGGGCTAGGAACGCCGTTGTCATCTTTGGATTGCGTGGAAGAGAATCCATCACAACGAGCGGGATAGTGATGTTGGAACGATACGCCCGTAATCTTCAAGCAGGAGGGAACAAGCTCATACTGGTTGGAGTCGAACCGCGTATCCGGCGTGTGTTCGACCGCACGGGGTTCACGAGTTTGCTGGGAGAGGAAAACATCTTCGCGTCAACCTCAAGCCTCGGAGGTTCACTGAATGAGGCTCTGATTGCGGCGAACGAATGGGTCACACAAGGGACTAAAAGATGTCCAAATGACTGATCACTTTGCTTCTTCAATGCGCAATTGCGATCCACTTGCCTCAAAATCCCACGCGTCCCAAGCGAATCACCGCGGAAAAGTTAGGTGAGTGCTCCGCGGTCGTCGCAGCTTTGTTAATGTGCTCACGTTCCCGCAGATCTTCAAAGGGTAAGCCACCGGTTATCAGCCGGCCTCTCGCGTAAAGTAACCTGTCCAAGCTGCCATTCAAGAGGAGCTGATAGTTCCACGTCTGAGGATTAGGAAGGTCAGCAGCAATCTGCCTGTCGAGGGTAGTTGTGCAATTTTTCGTGAGGGCGTTGTACCACTCTGGTTTGCCCCGCAACTGGTTCAAATAGTCAACATAGATAAGAAATACTTTCAAAGCAGCATCGGGCGACAGAGTTGTGCGGTACATGTACACCTCCTCACCCTTCCGGTAGTTGGTGCGCAGACGGATCAAGTCCCGCTCATCCGCGGTGACAAAAATGAGCTCGTATTGGCGGAAAAAGCCAAGGATGGCCGAATACGACTGACCTGCTTTATAACGGGCCTCGATCGAAAATGCGATGTGACCACTATCGTCAAACTGAAAACTCACAATTGGATGCCCAATCCAACGGGGTCCCCAATTAGTAAAAAAGAAGTCGGCTCCTCTTAGCTGGGAAAGATAGACAGTCCTCTCGGTCCAGCAATTTGTGTAGCTGGTCTCCGTCTGATAATCACAGTTGCGAAGGTTGTGGATCGTTACGCGGTCGCCCTCGATGGTGACCCATGCAGTCCGGGCTACGTCCGGCCTCCAATCCGCTTGGTTGGACGGTAATAGGTTGAACCACCACACGAGCACGACACAGCAGCAGCAGAAACACAAGACTGGCGCAAACCTTGGTCTTTGGGTGAATACGATCGTTATTATGGCAGCAGCAAAGACGACTACGAGCGGGATACGAGCACTCGGCATGCGGGTGTCGATATATAAAGCGGCAATCGACCATAGCGACAATATGGCGATGGCAAGCCAAATTAGGCTTCGCATGATCGTCCTGATCACGCGAAGCCAGACCAGCCGCGCGGCCGGGACCGGCACATTGATGCTATCCAAGAGGCCACCTTTCTTTTATCCCTGCCAAGGACAAAAGGCCCAGTCCTGAGGAAGCTCGTGCGTCCCGCGTCATCGGAGAACTGATGAATATGAAGCATCCGCCATTGAGGGGAGGTAGTCACGTCCAACCTAAAAAACCTCCATTAAGGATTCTGATCTGACCCTCATTCAGTGAGAAACCAGGCTCGATGCTTCGTGAGATTTCACCACTACCCTTTCGGTCTTTTGGGATAGAGCAGAGCAATCTGAAGCCGCATGCCCCAGGGCGACGCTCCAGGCGGATGCACAGCACTCGCGTAGAACTGTGCTGTGATGTTGACCGGCTGGAATCCTAAACGCATGATGCGTCCGACGCCGCCTCCAAAGGGCACGGTCCACACGCTGCCGCCAGTGGTGTCATTCCCATCTGCCGCCTCCCCGCTGCCCCGCTTCCGCCAATTCGCGGTGACGATCGGTGAACTACTGATGTACCAGCCCTTTTTCAGGTTGTAGTTGATGAAGTATTGCAGCAGCATCTGGTTTACTGCGGGTCTATGGGGAGAACCGACGATGGAAAAAACGTTGTTGACTAAGACTCCGATGGTCCAAGGTCCTGGTTGAGTCAGGGCGACAACTGAGGGCCCCATGCTCAACTTCCCCTGCCCCGTGAGCGCACTGGTAGCTGTTGGAATCACAATCGTGGGACCGGCTCCCAAGATCAACTTGCCCGGCTTCGCTGGAGACAGGAAGAACGCTGGGTTCATGTCTCCAAAGCCGGACTGTCCACCAACGGTAGCGGCAGGATACGGTTGCCACACGATCGGTTGAATGATTCGCGTGATAAGGTTCCAGTTTTCGCTAATACGAACTGGGATCACGGGCTGAATATTGATTACGTTCTGTGTTCTATCGTACGGACCGACACCGAAATTTGAGCTGTCTTGAATAGGAACGCTGATCAGGCTCGCGACTGGATTCTGTGTCGCCTTTGCGAGGGCCGCAGTATCCTGTGCAGCCGCTGGCTGTCCCGGGATGCCCGGTTTCGGAGGGCCAGGGCTCGCGGGAGCGTCCTGGCCAAAGAGAGCGACGGCAGAAAAGAACAGCACTGCTGCCGACACCTCGACAGGTCTTATTCTTCCGGCCATAGCTCTGCCTTCCCACAACGTAACGAACATGGGCAACCGGCAGCGTTTATTGGCCGGACGCATCCATATGGAAACGAAGTCTATTAGCACTGTGCTGACCGTTCCACTAGCAATACTGGTAGTTCGCACGGGAAACTTTCTCAGCCTCGTAGGATAGATCCCGAGTCGCGGACTAACCGGAAGTAATGACCGGATAGATCCTGCGCACTCTGTTTATTAACCCTCTCGCCAGCCATGGTTTCTGCTGAACCATGAGCTTCCACCCTGCTCGGAACACAATCAAACCGCGCAGAATAGAGTTACTGCGCAGTTTTTCGCCCGGAAAGAGGTCTTATGGCGCGACAGAGCCGGTCCAAGCGTACGAAAGTGACCTCGGTTTTCCACCTCCCAAAGGTTTCTCCTGTCTCTTGTAGTTTTGCCAGTATCACTGCCGTCTTCGATGGCCAAATATCGGAGTACCAGTAGAAAGGTAGGCGCGTGCCGATTAGTAAGCTATGAAAACGGAACGCGATTTTGCGTCTTTGGCATGGACTGCGTCATTCCTCGGCCACAGCTCACCAATCATTCACCACGGCACAGGTCACCGTCGAAAGAAGGGGAATTCTATGAAAACACAACTAGCGCACGGCGTATGCACTTCCACAATTGCATTCTCTCTCCCTGCCTTCGCTGCGCTGGTCCTTTGCGCTCCACCAGCTATCGCACAGAACCCTGCAGTGCAGGAGCGCCTTGCCGAAATCAAGCAGGCCTCCGCGGCCAATAAGGAAGCTCTCTCTCATTACACGTGGCAGGAGTCGCAGACTACCAGTATCAAGGGCGAGGTCAAGAAGCAACAGCTCTTCCAGGTAAGAGTTGGACCCGATGGCCAGCAGCAGAAGAGCGAGATTAATGCCCAGCCGGAAGCTCAGCCGAGCGGCGGCAAACTGAAGCGCCATATCGTAGCAAAGAAAACAGGGGAGTTCAAGGACTATGGCGAGCAGATCGCGGACCTCGCGCGGCAATATACGCAGCCAGACCCCGGTAGGTTGCAACAAGCATTACAGCAGGGAAATGTTTCGCTCCAGTTAGGCGGAGGGGAAAGCCAGGTCACCCTCATCATTAAGAACTACATCAAGCCGAATGACTCGGTTACACTCGTGTTCGACAAGCAGCAGAAGGCGATGCAGAGTATTCGGGTTGCGACTTACCTCGAGGACCCTAAGGATGCCGTGACCATCGCTGCACAGTTCGCCAAACTACCTAACGGCATAAACCACGTTTCCAGCACGCAGATAAACGGTGCCAGCAAGCAATTGACGGTCGCGACTCGGAATTCGAACTATCAGCCAGCCTAGACCCGCTATCTATTTCCGAATCTCCAGCTGAGACCCGAGCTGGTGCCGTAGTCGCTGCCCTTAAGTGTCGGAGGGGGTTGATTGTCCCAGTTGCCATAGAAGGACAAGTTCCATTCCAGATCGCCCAAGAGCCTGATGTAGTATGACGCGTTGGTATTCACACGGACGCGCCCCGCTTCTGAGATTCCCGGTAGAACTAACGTAGAGATGTCTAGATCTGTCTTTTTGAATCTGAAAGCTTTGAGCTCAGCCGCTACAAGCACGCTAGCAGCATTTTGGGCGCCTTGGTTTGTGGTGTACCTCTCATATTGGGCATTCTGCCAAGCGAGGCCTCCGACTACGTATAGGCTTGTCTGATTGCTATTCTTTAAATATCGGCCTATTCCTCCACCGAGGGTGGTCTGCAGATCGATTCCTTGGACCGAACTTTGCAGGAAATCCCCTGTTCCCGAATAGAACCAGTTGTTCCAGCGCAACAGTCTCATACTGCTAACATCCGTCTGGTTTCGAGTGGAAACATTGGCGCCGCTACCGGATGCAAAGCTGGAATTGAAGCTCGCTTCGGTGGACCACCGTTCTTTCCGGTACTCTATCTCGGAGGCGACGTTGTACTGGGTTGCTTCGTTACCTTTGGAATAAAGAATGCCTGTGCTAATCGTGCCGCTGAGTCTCCGCGAGAAACGCTCGGCGGTTTGGTCCAGTCTGACGACCTGGGCCACCGAGATTTCTACTTCTTTCTCTGGTACAGAGGCGACTTCAATCTTGAGTAGCCGTTCGCCGGTTGCGACGGCACTCGACAATTTGCCGGTGTACACTGTGCCACTCTCGGTTTGCACCAGAAATAATTGAGTGCTCTCCAGGTTAGCTACCTCCGACCACTGCACTCCGATTATGCCTTGAACGTATTTCAGCCTAACTGAAAGCACACCGGCGCTTAGTCTCTTAATCTCGCAGGTCATACGATCGCCATTTTTCATCACTATGATGTCTTTGCTATCGCGCGCGAAGAGGGGCGAAGAAAAGAGAAGAGTGAAGCCGAAGACGATGACCCGAATATTCATAGCCTGCCGGGTTCCGCACCTGCTTGTTGCATTACTAAAAAGAAGTTCCATCAAATGGGACCGGTATGTCTGCAAGGCGGGAACCAGGAGCCCTCTCCAAAAGACGCAAATCATTCGGGTTCACCTCTTAGAAGAGCCGTCCAATCCGGAAGAAGAACCTAGCGCGGCCATAATCGCCCACGGCGCCTGCGAGTTCGACCGGCCCGAATATTGTGTTGACGATAACCCCGACAGCGCCGTCCATCGGGAGGTTAGGTGGCTTTGGACCGAGGGCCAGTTTGTATGTCTTCCCCACCTCGTACATTCCGAGGAACTCCACATCAGTGCCAAGGAGCGGCGGTAGTTTCGTGATTTCTCGGATATAACCAAGTTGTCCCAGGAAATACTGGTTTGTGTACAGTTCGTTCGGATTCCAAGCGACCAGGCGCTGCGACCCACCGAGAGAGAATGCAGGTATGCCAGTTTTGTAACCATAACTGCTTCCTCCGGAAGCTCCAAAAAAAACTGAAGAAGGTTCGTTCAGACGGAGAAAGTTTTGCAGTCGGATCTCAGAGACCGGGAAAGCGCCTGGAGCGGCTGGATTGGCGTTAAACCCCTTTGTGTAAATCTGAATACTCTGTCCGGAGCGCGGTATAGCGGGGTTATCCAACGTGTTCACCTGATATTGCAGCTTAACATCACCGGTCGTTCCCGAAACTGTCGGTAGAACGGCCGAATTCCCGATCTGTGGCGAAAGCTTTTCGTGGCCACCTTCGTACCCCAGTCGTAGTTCCCCTGTGTTTCCAAATCCGTATCCGACATCCAGGCCACCAAGGATCTCCCTTGTCCGATAGGTCGCGATCAACGTATCGCCGTTGTAAACAAAGTCTTGTGTACTGTCAGCCCCGGCGCGCGGAGCGACAAACCAGTTGCTGGTTGGTGTAAATGGATGGTAGTACTCGCTGTTGACCAGATATTGCGAACCCAGGATCACATCGCTACGAAGCTCTGAGCGATAGCTGCCAAAATCTAGAAATGTGACTCTGGCTCCGATACTGAAGAGCACGTTGTTGTAATTCGAGCCGTCTATGAGAATGATGGGGCGCACCAATGGTGGCGCGTATGGCTTCTGCTCCGTTCGAATCTCTAGTCCCTGGTTTCCTTCCCTTTCAACCATCGAATAACCGACGTTCGCGAAGCGACCCTGGCCAGAGAGTGTCATCATCTGCTGATCGAGGTTTGCTGTGTTCACTGGTTTACCAACGTCCACAGACAATCTCTTCTCGATTGACTCGGCCAGTTGGGGACCAGTACCAGTTACCTGGACAAATTCCGGAATAGGTGTTGTCTTTTGCCGGGCTTTCCGGTCAGCTAAATATACCTGCCACTCACCTTCGCTTATTGAGAAAGCAGAGAGCACTTTCGCCTTCGAAGCAGCCGCATCATATCCCGCTTTTATAATTGCGTCGGAGGCTTTGTAATCCATAGCGTCATACTTCTGTAGCGGCACTGTCACAAGGAGATCCGCTTGTTCCATCGCGCGAAGTTCGTTCGCAGCGATCATGACGGAGATGGATTGACCCAGTACGGCGAAGCTGGAGAGAGATGCCGTTGGGCTGACTGGAGCGGTCTCAAGATGGATTCCTACAACTATGTCGGCTCCCATCTCTTTCGCAACGTCTATCGGGATGTTGTTGAGCAACCCCCCGTCTGCGTAGATATGTTCCCCTGATCGAACAGGTGTGAAGATACCGGGTAGAGACATCGTAGATCGTAATGCCAGTGACAGTGGGCCACTGCGGAAAACGTGTGCCTTGCCGGAGACGAGGTCCGTAGCCACACAGGCGAAAGGGATGGGGAGGTCGTTGAAGCTCTTGAGCTCGGAATATGGAAGGGCTATTCGGTCAAGGATCAGAGAAACTTGTTGTCCTGTGTTGAAGCCTTCCGGAAACTGCAAACCCTTGCGCAGACCGAATTCGAGACTACTCGGGAGTTCATGAGCGTCTTGCTTGCGTCGAAACGAGAGATCCTCGAAGGGTGTCTGGCCCCTCAGTACCTCGTCCCAATTGATCCCGTCGACGATCTGCCTGACCTCTACCGGAGATCTTCCCGTGGAGTATATCCCTCCGACCAATCCTCCCATGCTGGTACCAGCAACATAGTTAACCGGAATACGGTGTTCCTCCATCCATTGCAGAACGCCGATATGGGCCAGCCCCAGCGCACCGCCCCCCTCGAGAACAAGACCAAGCTTTGGGCGTCCGGTTGTACCCGACTTGGGCACCTCCTGAGCGTGGCCGTACACAACTAATAAGGCGCAAGACAGCAGCAATGATTGTACGGCTCGGATTATCATCGTGATCCCCCGCGCGTTCCGTCATAGCGGTGAATCGGAAATTGCGAGAACCGGCCATATGCTTGAGCGGCGCTTTGAGTGCCGTAGGCGTTCGAGACTGAGGCGCCACGTGCGTGAGTCCCGGTGCATGGATTGAACGCTTGGCTGGCCTCTCGCAGTGAGGAGGTCCGACTAAGATTCTTCGCCATGTTGCTGAGCACCGAGGGAGATTGTGTGACTGCCTTCGCGCTTAGATCCCATTGTTGCGCATCAACAACCCGCATTAGAGTCTGGCCGTTGAGGTCGCTGGTCCGCCGAACCCAGGTGGCAGCGCATGCAACCTGATCCGGAAAGGTTGCAGATATAAAAATCTTAGCTATCAAAGCGTCGGAGTACAGCGCGATCGGCGCGACCAGTTGGCGCAGTTGTTCCGCTGACAGCGGCACTGCTTGTCCCGAATACCCGGCTTGTTCAGCTCCAACCTGCAAAGGCGTAGTGACAATCACCAGGAGCAAAGATAGCGTCGTTGACAAAGGCTGTTTCGTTAAAGTGCTGATCATTTTGTTCTCCGCACAAAAGGCCGTTGAATCTTGGGCTCTATTCGCTACAGGTTGTGAGGAACCATCGGGCCGTTTGGCCAGTCTCGCGAGCTCCCATTAATTCGGCCGCCAACCGAAGCGTGCAGGGTTGACATCTAACAAGCGATAGGCTATCGAGCTTTTCTTCTTAGGCATAGCTGTCACTTGCGACAGGTGCGAGCAGGTAGGATGCCCTGGTGGCTTCAACAGCCGTGAGGGCAACTAATTGTCAAAAACAGACATGCTGGTAGGGGCCACACAAAAGTGAGCGCTGCGCTTACCCGATCCAAATGTCTATCAATTGTGAGTTCTAACGATCCTCTCTTCGCCATCGCTCAGAACATACTTGCAATGTGAGAGGTAGAGTCGATGCGGGCAGACGCCGCATAACTAGGCCAAAACAACTCAACGGATAGGCTAATGAAAGAAATTGTTGAATCACACTTGGAACGATCGTGATCGTTTTGCATTTGCTTTGGAGGCCGACCACGCTGGAGCAGCAGAAGCCACAATGGATGCGCGCCAAAGTTCGGCTGAATCTCTGAATCAAAAGTTTCTGCCTTCTCCCGGGCTGACTTCCTAACCTGCATGTCAATGACGCGGGAGCGTCTCTCGCGCGCATGGCACCGCGATCGCTGTCGGCGGCAGATTATGCAGGTGTCATGTGGCGCTTGATTGCATATTCAAGGAGCTCTGCATTCGTCTTGACGTTCAACGTCTCCATCATTCGGTACTTATGAAATGCGACGGTGCCCGGTTTTATGTCGATAACATTTGCCACTTCCTTCATCGACATCCCTTCCGCCAACAGCTGCAAAATCTCACTTTGCCTTTTCGTAATGTGTTTCTCTTCGCTGAAATTTTCTCCCCGATTCAGAAGGTACGTTACCGTCTCCTTGGCAATCAGTGGCGAGAGGTACGATGCCCCCTGGCTGACCTTACGGACAGCAAGCAAGAGTTCGTCGCCCGCTGAGTGTTTAAGGACGTAGGCAGAAGCGCCGCGACGAAATGCCTCAGCTGCTACGTCGGCCGCCATGGTCATCGTCAGGAAGACCAGCTTGACTCCTGGCGATTTCTGCTTCACTTGCCCGCCTGCGTCAAGTCCGTTTAAATGCGGCATATAGATATCAAGGATGATTATGTCTGGCTTGGACTCAGCCGCCGCCGTGATCAAACGGCGGCCGTCCGTCACAATGCCAACCACTTGAAATTCCGGTTCCAGCAGACTCTTGCATGCGTCCGCCAAAAGTTGATGATCATCGGCAATTAGAATGCGTGCTGAGGGTTTTTGTGCTCTCACGGGTGCCTCCGAAAAGCGACTTTTGAACATTGGCCCGGGAGAAAATCGCGAATGAAATCTCTGCCAACTGTCTTAGCACAACGATGGTCCACCACGTCCCATCTAGAGCGGGTGATCTAGCTCAGAGACCCCCACTGATGTGGAAGGACAGTCTTGCGATGGCCAGCGCGACCTTGCGCTATCCGCAGGGGCGGTTATTATATCACGCCGTATTTTATGACATGAAATTCGCATTTACGCCATGAAAGACACTCTATTGCGTCGCGCAAGGCTCCCCGGGAAATCCTCAATGCTTGTCAGTGCGAGAAAGATGAGAATACGGCATTCATTGAGGCCTCGCCTTTTGTTCTCATTCAAAGTGTCCAGCTGGTCAGTGGCGAAAACTTCCTCCGCTTGCCAGTTGCATAAAAACTCTCCCCATCCAAATGGAGTTTATGCCGTTGCCTTGAAACTTAGCACTTTTTCGTGACGAAACCATGAATTTTGACAATATCTCTCGCGACAGTACGTCGCTTACGCTCTGGTCGTAGCCAAGTTTGGTCCTGCGACTGGTTCTTGCTGAGTTGTCGGAACCCTAGGTTACACGTGGAGGCAGATTATGCATTATCAACATCTTTCCGGGAGAATGTTGCAAAACATTGAACCCGTCTCTCCTAAACAGCAGAATTGCCTGATTACCCGTCTGACGTCGCTTTCACAATTCATCTATCTCATTGTGCTGGCAAGTTCGCTGCTGCTTATTGGCCCCATTGCGCAAGGGCAAGACTCGCCGGACCAGCAAGATCAATTATCAAACCAGCAGTCCGGATTCTTAAGTGATTATTCCAAACTCCAGCCCGATCCCAAGAACGCCAATCTGCTCGTTTACTGGAAAGATCCAGGCGTTTTGAAGAATTCCCACCAGTTCATCCTTAGCCCGGTAACCGTTTATCTGCTTCCCCAAGCGGAGCAGCGCGGCATTGACCCCGAACAACTGGCTAAGCTGGCTCGAAGCTTCACTGAAGCTATCCGCGACGAACTCGCCAAGTCCGGACGCTACGAAATCGTGACGAAGCCTGGCCCAGGCGTCATGGTGTTGCGGATAGCAATCACTAACCTAGAGCCCACGGGCGGCAAGAAGAATGCAGCCGTGAAGGGCGCTGCAACTGCCGCTTCCGCTGCGGTGGCCCCGGGCGCCAGCATTTTAGTACCCAGGTTCAGTGTTGGTAAGGTTGCGATTGAAGGGGAAATGGTCAATTCGGCGTCCGGAGAGGTAGAGGCGGCCTTCATGACCAGCAAGAGCGGCCGCAGGTTTTTCAGTGGCCTTAAGGCCTATCAGTCATGGGGTGATATTAACGCCGCGTTTCGCTCCTGGGCAAAGAACTTTCGCGAGGAGCTAGACGAGGCGCACGAATCGTAGCGGTTCTCGGTAGCATTGGCCGAGGTTTTTGAAAACTGTGCACATTTTTTGCGAGGAGACACGCAAGGATCCTCAGTCCAGGGCTTTTCATACGGATCCCTTCACAGGTTTCCGCTTTCGCAGCCCTGCGATGATCCCTGCAAGAGGAGCGCGGGCGCGCAAAGGAGGCCCACTATCATCAAGTAAAGCCACTGGTATCTTCGCAATTGCATTCTCATTTCCTCCGTACCTTGCACAATCCCGCTGCCAGGCGAGTTAGTCCTTCTAACTAGAGCTCTTACTCATGTTGACAAAACTAAAACAAGGTTAAACCAAATGAACTACCACCTCACAGACTTCCCGGTTGTTGTCCTTGTTTTCTCGTTCCTCCTGCTTTGGCTATCAGGAAGGCTCGGAACCTGGTTCCGTAATAAGAAACAAAAGACGGATGAAGCCGCGAGTGCTGATGCCGGCCTCATCCTGGGCGCGACGCTGACGCTGCTCGGCCTCATCATTGGATTCACTTTTTCGATGGCCATCAGCCGATACGAGCAGCGCAAGAACTACGAGGCAGAGGAAGCTAACGCAATCGGAACGGAATACGCCCGGGGGGACGTGTTGCCTGCCGGCGACGCGCAGAGACTGCGTGCGCTCCTGGCGCAATATACCAAACAACGAATCTTGTTCTATGAAGCCAGCCACGCGGAACAGCTTCGCCGGGTGAATGCCGATACTGCTCAACTGCAGAAGGAACTGTGGTCCGCGGTCGTGGGACCGGCTAGCTCACAGACAACGCCCCTGACCGCGCTGGCCGTTTCGGGCATGAACGATGTATTGAATTCGCAGGGATATACGCAAGCCGCCTGGTGGAACCGCATTCCGGCTTCTGCATGGGGCCTAATGGTAACGATCGCTCTCTGTTGCAACCTGCTGATCGGTTATTGCATCCAGCGCACAGGTGCGGAATCCGTCGTGTTTCTGGTTCTGACCCTGGTAGTGTCGATCTCGTTCTTTCTTATAGCAGACATCGACAGCCCGCGTGGGGGTATCATTCGGGTGCAACCGGAAAATCTTGTGAACCTCTCTCAGTCATTCCTTCCGTAATAAATGGAAACCTTGATGAGTCTGCGGCCACGTGCTTTCCAGAAACCTGAGGCGTTCTACAGGGATGCAGGTAGCCGTGTCAGAGCACCAGCCTGCGTTGCAAAAAATTAACAGTGCCTCTGGTAGTTTTGCAGGTGTTCAAGCTCTTTCTTCTTTTTTAACCTATCAAAACTCTGGATTACCCCGGTGTCAACTTACCGTTCGCAAGCCAATTGATGTCTGGATTCTCAGCCGCCAGGAGAGAAACATGAAAGAACTCAAGAAGAGCAAAATTAAAAGCTACAAGAGGATGCTACTACTCGGCGCATTGTGTGTGGTGGCATTCAGCTGGCAGACCGCGCCTTCGCAGCAGAAAGCCGTCACCGAGGGTACGGTTCAGGTCCACATGGTTATCACTGACGCGGCTCTTCGGATTGACAAGGAACTCCCTCCCCTCCAAAAAGAAGATGTGAAAGTGAAACAAGGCAAGACCTTTCTGAAGGTCACGCAACTGATTCCGGCCCAGGGCGACAATGGTGCGCTCCAGTTAATGATCATGATCGATGACACCCTCGACACCGCTGCGTCTGGAAACAATCTCAATGATCTAAAAGCCTTCATCAGTGCTCAACCGGCATTGACCGAGATCGGTGTCGCTTACATGTCGAATGCGACCGCCAACATTGCTCAGAACTTCACCACCGATCATGCTCTCGCCGTCAAGGCAGTGCGCCTGCCGCGTGGTGCCTCTTCGGCCATGGATAGCCCCTACCTCTCGCTGATCAGCTTGGTGAAGAGCTGGCCTCAACAGAAGGTGCGGCGTGAGGTCTTAATGGTTACAGACGGAATCGACCGTCTCCGGGGAGAAAAGCCCGCACGCTCCCGGCTTGGACCGAATTTTGGTCCCGTCTATCACAGTATGCCCACCATTAGTGTCGATGCGTCATCGGCCAGCGAGATCAGCCAACGTTACAACGTCATCGTGAACTCCATCTATGCCGTGGGAATCGGCCGTAGCGCCCGAAGCTCTTTTGACTTGCAACTTGGCCTCTCTGGCCTTACCAAGATCGCAGATGAGACTGGTGGGGACTGCTTCTCTCTCTCAACCTCAAATCCGGTCAGTTTCACCCCCTACTTGGAGACCTTACAAAAACGGCTCTCCAATCAGTATTTCCTGGTCTTCCAAGTTGTTCCGGGGAAAAAGGCTGGCTTCCAACGCGTCAATGTTCAGACGGAGCTCCCAAATTCTAAAATTCTGGCGCCAAACAACGCTTGGGTCCCCGCTGCGACCGAATGAGGGGCATCGAAAGAAAAAATTCGCATGACGTGCTCCAGGATAGATGGAGCGAGAATGGTCTAACCGCAACCTGTTCGCGCGTCGTGCGAGCCGCCATGTCCGCATTTTGATATCTGCGGTGCATCCTCCGATTTCAAACGCGAAAGAGATCGGGCGAATTTGTTATGAACCCTGTCCATCGAGTCTGATAGCTCGCTCCAAGACCAGCCATTGCTCCTCCGGAAGTAGTTGCAGAGCAAAATGTCGTCTCTCCAGTCTTCCTGGAACTTCTTCGTTCCCCATAAACAGGATCAGCAGCTTTCAGGGTCCCATCTGGCTCAATGCGTCGCGAATTGGAGAGGGGGAAATTCTCATTACTCCGCTGAATGGCATATACATCGCCATGATGATGAAGACTGCCGCGGAAACGGCGATTGCGCAGGCAACCAGCGTCACGATCACTGTATAGTTTCGCGGAGCGATGAGGCCGTAGGCGATGAATATGACAGTCAGCCAAGAGACCACAATCACCAGTAGGGGAGGTGAGAGGGAACTCTGCTCCGATCCGAGGAACAGCAACCAGTAGGTGCGTCGTAAGCCAACGGCTGCAGAGATAGCCGCGGTCTTCATCGCAGCCTGTGTGTCATTCCTTGGCACCATGATCTGCAATTGGTCATAAAACACTTGGCCGTCGTCCTTCGGTCTGAGCTGCAATTCCTGGGACGGCTGGCTTGGCCAGATGCGGTCTAGGCTACTCTCAGCCAGCCCGCGCAACTCTGCACGGATCGCCTGGGTCTCCGGCCCATAGCTTGCCAACAGGTGATCGACGACTAAAAGGTTTGACGCCATCTCCGCGAGTTCGTTCTTTCGATCTTGGTAGGAAGAGTTCGCAGAACTGACGAGCATCCCGAGGACAATTGCGGTCATGGTTGCCAGGAGACTGGTCGCCAGACTAACGAGGTGCTTTTCCTCAGGTCCTAATTGATTCTCGGGTAGAACTCGCCGGAGGCCCATGCCAGCGAGCGCCCCGCTGAAGATCACCGCGAAGACTATCGAGCTCACCAGGATTGAATTCATAATCTTCTGTACATTTTGCATCTGCAAATGGCTTGTCCTTACTCCAAGCCACAAGCAATTAGCCATCTCGAGACACTTGGATAGATGCACTGCTTGAAGGTAATTTTAGGGCTGAGGCCTCAAGGCGTCAGCTAGCAATTTCACCAGAAAACCACTCTCAGATGTCCATACAAGGCGTCGGCACCCTCGGGGGCCTTGGTCAATCTACTTTCGAAAGATTCGAACACGCGATCATAAATTCGGGCGGCCCCAATCGTTAAGACCTTGAGTGCCTAGCCGCATTTCCAGTATCCAGGAAGGCAATTCCATCTACGCTGCCTAGATCGCCGGCGTCGAGTTGGAACCTGAGTTTACGTCTGTATTGGATTGGACACAAAGGCATTGTCCTTCAGCGCTGCGCGAATTGCAGGAACCAAGTCGGTCGACAGGCGACTCTTGGTGACGTAACCCGTGGCCCCAGCAGAAAACGCCGCAGCGATAAAGTCCCGGTCTTCATGAACGGTTAAGAATATGATCTTGACTCGCGAATTGGCCTTCTGGATCCTTCTTGCAGCTTGGAGGCCATCTAGGAGGGGCATCGAAATGTCGGTCACAAAAACGTCGGGATCCAACGCTAGAACTGCGCTAACGGCGTGGTTGCCATTTTCCACCGCCTCGATGACCTCGAACTCTTCACCGAGTATTCCGCGAACTTTTGCGATGACCTCCCGATTATCGTCAGCCAGCACCACTCGAATCTTGTCCACTGGTGATCCTTTCGTTGGCAGGACTTCTTGGACATTCACATTCAGATTGTTCCTCCGCATGGATGCTTGCCTACTGTCACCTGCGACGGTGACGACGGCAACAGATGTTTGGACATGTCCTACCTCTTAGGCGGCCGATATCATTCCATGCCGCATCGCGTACTTAACCAGGTCCGAGTTCGTAGTGAAGCCTAACTCCTCCATGATCCGATACTTGTGAAACCGTACGGTGCGGTAGGCAATCTCTAGAACGTAGGCGATCTCTTTCATGGAATGACCCTCAGCAAGCATTTGCAGGACTTCACGCTGCCGGCCGGTGAGTTGCTTTGGGCGGTGCAACGTCCTGGGATCCCGGATGAACGTGTCTTCCATAGCGCGGCCGATCTGTGGAGTCACGTATGAGACTCCTCTCACTGCGTCATGAACTGCCTGCAATAGCTCGGCGGGCCGCGACGTTTTGAGCAGATAGGCCAAGGCTCCGACCCGGAACGCTTCGGCGACAATGTAGCAATCAGACTCCATTGTGAGGAAAATCAGCTTTGCGTAAGGAGTTCTCTTCCTTAACTCTCGCGCAGCGTCCAGGCCATTCAATAAAGGCATTCCAATGTCCAGGAGCACGACGTCTGGCTTGAGCTCGTCCGCCGCGTTCAGCAGCGCGCGGCCGTCTTCGACACTTCCTACGACTTCGTAGTAAGGTTCCAACAATTTCGCCAGGCCAGCGCAAAGCATCGTGTGATCGTCGGCAAGCAAGATCCGTGTCCGTCCCATCTCATCCTCCACCGAAGGTTATAGTCAGGCGCTTTTAGCAACAGTTGCCGAAGTCTTCATTTCTGCAACCACGGGCACGCGGACTAAGATTCTTGTCCCACAATTCACCCTTGAGTCGATGGTGAAGGTGCCGTGAACCAGATGCACTCGCTCTCGCATACTGACGAGCCCCAATCCCATGTGCTGCTTTGCTTCTTCCATTTCGAACCCTGCGCCTTCGTCGCAGACCTCAAGTTGAATCTCGTCTGCAGTGCCTCGCAAACTCACCGAGAAGCGGCTCGTACCACTATGTTTCAGGGCGTTCTGCAGCGCTTCCTGCGTAACTCGAAAGAGCGAAAGGGAAATATCCCGGGGCAAGGAGCCCGGAATGTTCTCTTCAGTGAACTGGACGCTCACCTCGTGCTGCTGGCTAAATTCGTTGCAGAAACTCCTGACAGCCGCTACGGTACCGAGATACTCCAGCTTCGAGGAGTGCAGCTTGTGCGATAAGGCCTGAACATCACCGGCAATTTCGGCACAATGTCGCCGGATTTCTTCAAGCTTCGGATTTGGCGAGCCACTTGAGCTATTCGGACCCCGATTCGCTTGTTCCAGTTCCATCGAGAGGAGTACAAGTCTCTGGCAGATGTCGTCATGAAGTTCTCTGGCTATCCGCCTGCGTTCTTCTTCCTGAGCTTCGATCAATTTGCCACCGATGTTTTCGAGGGCTTCCCGTGCCAGTTTTTGGTCTGTGATGTCGACCGCCGAGCCAATAAACCCCGCAAACAAGCCATTCCCATTGATTCGCGGCGCCGCAACATCCAAAATCCACCGGTACATTCCATCGCGCCTGCGAAGCCGATATTCTCTGGAAAATTCCGCATGGCGTTCAAGCGCGAGTGAGTTTACCCTGAATACATTCTGTAAGTCGTCGGGATGAATGAATGTTGACCATACGTCTCCAAGTCCGCCTGCGAGATCGCGGCCGGTGAACTCGATCCGTCTCTTATTGAGATAGGTGACGTTGCCTAGCTTGTCGCACATCCAGACCAAGGCGGGTGTGGTCTCCGCCATCAGCCGGAAGCTTTGTTCACTTTCAAATAGCCTGAGTTCGCTTTTCCGATCCCGAGCTCGTCGCAATAGTAATCCAATGATCAACAGCGACTGGACTAGGATAAGTATGAGCCCGGCGACGACATAGTTCACGTCACGTGACCAGGCAGGCGGAAGGGATGATTCCGGGATGTTCCAGCGGCGAAGTTGGCACCAGTTCATGTGAGCAAGCGCTGGAGGGCCGTGCATGATAGGACCTTCCGTCAGTTTCCCTCTGGAAAGTACGCGCGCGACTGTCCTGCCTGGATTTTTTTCCTCTTCGACTACCTCGAGGTAAGATCCTTCGACAAATCGCGATGCTGACTTCAGAGTCTCTAAATCATCCAGAACCCGGCGGTGGGTAAAGCTATACAAACCCAGGACATTTAAGGGTAGTGACGTATCAGCAGCGAAGGAAAGACGGTCAGACGCAACCAAGACGAGAATGCAAATGATCAAAGACCAGTGCCTCACCTGACACCTCTTGCCGGGAAGATCGCAGTATTGGCTGAGGCCCCCCTAAACGGCTGCTTTCTCTCGCATAAACCACTCGATCGCAACGCCCAATCGCCGGGTCGCTCATCGTTCGCCCGGAGATGGTCTTAAAAGCCCACTCCAAGGCTAATGTGTCGATTCAGGCTGGGGACCTAGCATTATTAGCAGTGGGTGCAAGCTAAAACTATCAAGGGCCGGAGGCCATGGTATGCGAGATTACTTGTCGTTCACCCATCCAACGAGCCGGGAACACCTCTCAGTGAGAGAGTCGCAGAGTATCGCTCGCCTATTTACTCACCACTCCAGCCTTTTCAGATCTTGTCCAGCCGGCAAACCTGGGGAGACTCTGAAAACTGACCTGGCGGTCGGTTCGAGCACACGAGATATAGCGTTGGGTACCGACAGGTTACATACACTGGAGCCTCGCTCGCTGCTTCGTTGCGTTTTTCAGAGCCTACCCAGGCTGTTATGCAATTGACCTGCGACCGCGGAGTATGATCTGCGCGGAAATGCCCGTACTGTCACAAGAGACAGTACCCGCCATTGCCGATACACCCTATGCTGTCAGTGCTTGCGGAGACTGCAAGTCTGAACTTCAGGAAATCCGATCGGCATCATAGGCCGCATTCAGCCCGCATTTTCCATGGAGGATAAGAAATGAAGAAACAAGAAGCAGCTTGGATCCTGGTTCTGGCGTTGCTGGCTTGTGTCCCGGCTGTGCGGGCCCAAAATAACATGCAAACGAAACAAACCGGCGAGCAACCTAGCACATCGCCGACTTCAGATGCTCAAAACATGCAGGCATACATCGAGCTCCTGCGCTCCGATGTCCGGCAGGACAAAGCCGAGATCATGGGATCGGTAATGCAGCTAAGCGCCGCTGATGCAGCAAAATTCTGGCCTATTTACAGCGAGTACGACGCAGAATTGAACAAGCTGAATGACTTAAGAGTGGCGAACATTCAAGAGTATGAGAGTAAGTACTACGAGATGACCGATCAAAAGGCAGACGAGCTGATTCAGAAAGCGCTGTCGTATCGCAAGCAGCGATCTGAGCTTATTGAAAAATACTACGAGCGTGTCAAAAAGGCTTTGGGGGGAGTTACGGCTGCGCGTTTCATCCTGGTCGAAGACCAATTGCTTTTGATTATCGATCTCCAAATCAATTCTTCATTGCCGGTACCGGTAGCCGAGCAAAGCTCATAAATTGGGAAAAGAGGAGAGAGCAAATGCGAAAGGAAATGATTCGGGCCGCGACACTCCTGGTGGGGATGGCAACTGCCATGACGGTGATGACGGCTACAGCGCAGAATGAAAAAATGGTCACAGTTCCAGCAGGAACGCGGATCCTGATAAGAATGGCCAATTCCATAGATTCCAGTAAACAAACGACTGGGTATCGGTTCACTGCCAGCCTTGAGACAAATCTACAAGCCAACAATGTGGTGGTGGCCCGAAGAGGCGACACCGTTTATGGCCGTCTTGCTTCGGCTTCATCTGCCGGTAAAATGTCGGGCAGCTCCGACCTTGGACTCGAGTTGACAGACATCGTGGTCAACGGTACAGCCTATCCACTGCTTTCCAACACCTATGAGATCAAAGGAACCGGCGAAGGCTCTAAGACAGCGAAAAAGGTTGTCGGCGGCGCGGGACTGGGTGCGCTCATTGGCGGAGTAGCAGGAGGAGGAAAGGGAGCTGGGATTGGCGCCCTCGCCGGTGCCGGCGCTGGCACGGCAGTCGCCGCTTCTAAAAAGGGGCAGCAGCTCTCGATTCCCAGCGAATCTCTGATCGAGTTCCGGCTAGCACAACCAGCGGCGCTACCGATCGGAAAGTAGCCGGAAGAAACAACCACAGAATGCAACGCCTGACCTTTCTGCCTCCGGTAGTGCCATGGGCTGATTGTGGGGCTTTGGGCTGGTCTCTCTGGGGACGCCGTCCTAGCCCAACGGGGAGATCGTAACAGTACAGCGACTTCAGGCATATTCGCCTACAAACTGCTAGCCGCTCTTCGCGATGTAGACATCGATGGTGAGAACGATAGCGTCGGATGACTGGATAAAACGGATGTCCTTGTTAAGAGAGAACCGACCGGGGATAGCCCTGTCGCTTAACCAGACCTGCACTCGCGGCATAATCCTTGCAGTCCTCTTATTTGCAGGCTCATGTGTGCATTCGTCTGCCCAGCCTCCAGCATCTGCGGCTCAGCCGCCAAATAAAGCCGAACCTACGGCAAGAATCGATCCGCTCCGGCGTGAAACGCCTCATCATGCACTGATCGGCTTTCTGAAATATGGAGAAAGCGGGGACTACGCAACAGCCGCGCGTTACCTGCAACTCTCTCCGGGTCAAGACACGAACTTGCCCGAGTTGGCCAAGGAACTTCGAGTCTTATACCCGAGCTTTCACGGCAACATCAACTTGTTGAGCGACGACCCCAACGGCACAGTGGAATCCGGACTTCCACCCGGCCAGGTACGTGCTGGCGCCCTAGTGGTAGGTCACACCACCGCAGACGTTATCCTGGTGCGGGTGGACGATCCTGCTTCAGGCAAAATTTGGCTAATCTCGCAAAAGACGCTTGCGAATATCCCGAAGCTCTACGCCCAACTGGAGAGCGAAACGCCAACGGCAGCCGATCGAATCAGGCATGCCCTACTGAGCGGTCCTCAACTGCTAGGGATGTCATCTACTCAATGGCTCAGCTGGTTGCTCTCGATTCCGATCTCGTGGTTACTAGCTTGGCAATTGACTTTTCTGTTTAGCGCGCCCAGGCGAGTCTGGTGTAAGCTCCGACAAATTCCCTTCCGCACGATCTGGGATACGCCGGTTGGGATGCCGCTCAGATGCATGATCGCGACTCTGCTGCATGGCTGTTTCGTATACCTGCTGCAACCGCCACTTCTGTATCGGATTTACTATGTTCGCATCATCGGGGCTATTCTGGCGGGATGTTTCGGATGGTTCGCGAGCAGGATCTCCGACCAAGGCTTCAACCGTGTGTTAAAACAGACGCGAACGCACCGCAGGGGGGGCGAGTCGATCCTGATCCTGATGCAGAGGCTTAACCGCGTTGGGATACTGATCATCGCCTTGGTCGCCGCACTTGCGCTACTTGGATTGAATGTGACTGCGACGCTCACCGGCCTCGGCATCGGGGGGCTGGCGGTAGCACTGGCCGCACAGAAAACCCTTGAAAACCTCATAGGCGGAGTCTCGTTGCTAATGGACAAAGCAGTGCAGGTTGGTGACGTTTGCAAGATCGGCGAACGAGTTGGTACCGTTGAAGATATCGGGCTCCGATCTCTGAAGCTTCGGACCGTCGACCGGAATCTGCTGGTTGTTCCTAACGGCTTACTCGCGCAGATGCAGTTCGAAAACATGAAGTCCCGAACCAAATTGCTTATCGACCAAAACTTCTCGCTGAGAATTGAAACCCAAGTCGAACAACTGCGGTTCGTCCTGGACAGCGTACAGAGGATGTTGGACGAACACCTCATGATCGAATCGGGAACCTCAAGATTGAGGGTAATCAATTTTGCCGGCGCTGCTTTCGAATTGCAGTTGTTCGCTTACGGCAAGACAGGCGACATGGCGGAGTTCACCGCCATTCGGCAAGACGTCATACTGAAGATAGCCGAAATAGTTGAGGCCGCCGGTACTCGCTTTGCGGCGCCCACGCGACTGATGTACCTGGCCATAGACGCAGGTGTCGATGCAGAAAAGGCGAATGATATTGCGCGTCACGTGACCGAACTACGCGCTAGCGACGCGTCCCGATTTCCGGGCGGAGCCCGAACGGAACGAAATAATCATGGAACAGCAAGTGACTGAGCATCGATGGCAATCTCTCTGCCTTGCTTCTAGGGCCTGTTAAGAGAGGGACCGCGATTCCTCGAGGGAGGTGGACGCGCCTGACATCAAAACGATCCTCGCAGCCGGAACCAGCAGCGCTTCCTCGCAGGGAGTGCGGCGGGATAAGATCCCGCTTCGCCTCATTCGCTCATTTCCTCCGCTTTGAACTCCGGGTAGATCTGCCTGGCGGCACGGTAAGCTGCTCGCCCGAGGATCCCGGCATAAGTCGGAAACGAGAGCGGAACTCGAGCCAGTTTGTTCACTTGCAGCCCTGCGGCGATGGCAATCGCCACGACCTGTATGATCTCGACGGCGCGCTCACCCACGACGTGGCAACCCAGAATTCTGCCCGTCGCGCGGTCGGTGATCAGCTTGCAGAACCCGGTCGTCTGACCGTCGATGATCGTACGCGCGGTCTCGTCGAAGCGCACCACGTCTACCACCACGTCGTGGGCTTCACGAGCCTTCGCTTCAGTTAGGCCTACCTGCGCATATTCAGGCTCAGTGAAACTGCCAACCGGACTTACCTGGTCCCCAAGCGTCATCGTTGGGCCCCGTACCGCGTTGGTGGCCGCCACAAAACCGTCATGAACCGCTTGCGGGACAAGCATCAGGCGGCCGGTTATGTCGCCCGCCGCGAAGATGTTTGGCGCGGAGGTCTGGAGATAATCGTCGATCCGCACATAGCCCCGAGGATTCGTCTCGACACCTGCCGCCGACAGGTTTAGGCCAGCCGTGTCGGCCACCCAACCGACCGCGACGACCAAGAGCGCCGCCTCCGCGCTGTCCCGCATACCTTCCTTCGAGAACAACATCCGCACACCACTCGGTGTCTTCTCGAACGACTCGATGGTTCCGAAGTTCTCACGCACTACCATACCCGACTCACGAAAGGCTGCCGCGACCGCAACGGACACGTCTTCGTCCTCGGCCGGCAGGATACGGGGACCTGCTTGAAAGAGCTGGACCCGTGAGCCGAAGGATTGGAAGATGGAAGCAACCTGCACGCCCGTTGCTCCCGCTCCAATGACAAGCATCGAAGGCGGGACCGCACTTAGGCCCCATGCATCGCTGTGCGTGGCGGTCCATTCGAAGCCAGGAACTGAAAGCCGCCGGCTCGTGCCGCCCGCGCTGAGGATAATCTTGTCCGCCTGAAGCCGTACGCCGCTCTCGGTTTCGATGGCGTTGGGGCCGACGAGGCGGGCGGTGCCAGAGCGTTCGTAAATGGTCACACCCATGCGTTCAACGTAATCGCGCTGTGTCGAATGCTCGCACACGTCCTGGACGACCTCGCGCACGCGCACCAGCAGTTGAGGGTAATCAAGAATCGGCTGGCTGACAGGGATGCCATACCGTCCGAGCTGTCGAGCTTCCCGGAGCAGCCGGGCTGCCTGAGCCAATACTCGCACGGGAATGGGTCCGTCATTCGCCGCCATGCCGCCAAACTCGCCGCGAGTCACAAGAACCGTTCGTGCGCCCAACTCTGCGGCCCTGAGCGCAGCGGTCATACCGGCTGGGCCAGCCCCAACGACTACGACATCCATCACACTCCCCCTCTTAACGCTGCCACCGTGTCGTTTCGGGGCGGACGCGGTAAACCTGATGTGATCTTAATTTTTATAGCCGCAACCAAGTTCCAGATCCGCAGCGTTGCACATACTATCCAGGCCGATCTCAGAAGATCGGTCTGAGAGCGCTCTCTTAGCAAATTCACTGCGAAGTCATCGAACGCACTGTGCGTGCAACAACGGATCATCGTAGGCGGTGCAAGGTCGACGCAGCTGATGCATAAGAGCATTTTACGGCGCGTCAAAAGCGTCCTGTAACTGGCAAAATAGACAGCCATGGAATATGCGAGTTGGGGCTCAGCTTGACCGCCTGGCCGGTCAATATGAACCCAACCATCCTCATGCGAAGGGTTATATGAAGCAGGACTTCTCTGAAATCGGTCTCGTAATTGGCGGATGAATTTCGCGCGGCTTCTCCCTGATGGTGCCGAGCGACAGAAAGTAGCCTGAACGACGTCTCACGAGCGGTCTCTCCTTCATTTTTGCTTTGGCCACTAGTAGTCCTGCTAGTAGGCCATGTTGACGCAACCCGGTAGTTTAACCGCTAAGCTACGAATCTTCAGATTTCCCGGCAGAACATGCGGAAGAAGAGACAAGCTATGAAGACTGTAGGAACCATGATTGTCGACCTATACGCCTGCCCGCGAAGGCATGCGAATTGCTGGGACGCCTTGTCAGCCGCAACTTCCGGTTCAAGTTCTGAAATACGGTTTGAGGGAGGATGAGGCGGCCATGGATCACTCTGTTACGCGCTTCACACAAGACTTGATGGCACGGGTTACTGGTCCGATGAAGTTCCGTCTCGTTCTGCAACCCGCCATGGCACTCTTCTTCGCAATCCGCGATGGATTGAAAGACGCCCGAGAAGGCAGCCCGGCCTATTTCTGGGCTCTCTTCAGCGATCGGGAAGACCGTTGGGCGAAGCTCAAGGATGGTTGGAAATCAGTTGGAAAAGTGTTCATCCTCGCGTTCGTGCTCGACGCAATTTACCAGGTAATTGAGCTGCGGTGGTTCTACCCGGGCCAGGCCGTGCTGGTCGCAATCGTTCTAGCCATCGTGCCCTATCTGCTGCTTCGAGGGCCTGTTAATCGAATTGCCCGGCATCCTCCTAAAGTTGTGAAGGAACGATTGACCAGAGACTAAACACTGATGGTAACCAACTGCCCATAGAGAGCCGCTACGCCCCTCAAACGACGAGCTCGCTCTGGCTCTCACGCGTCTCGCTCGCGAGCGCACCATGCTCGATGGCCAAGAGTGCGAGACGCTGACCGATGTCGTCGTGAAGCTCTCTGGCGATTCGGCTACGTTCCTGTTCCTGTGCCTTCAATCAACTTGCCGCTTACGGTCGCAAAGAGCCGGGGCCACCTCAGCCTGACCGGTCCAAATCCTCAGGATGCAATCCAGATCGATTTTCCGTTCGGGCCAGCTTTCGCTTTTCCGTGAACCTGAAGAAGAAGCAGTTTTCCGTAGAGCAGATTACCGGTGCTGAAGCAGGCGGAGGTGGTTGTACCGCTGCCGAATTGATCCGGAAGGGTTGGAATCAGCGAGCAGACCTTCTACAAGTGGAAGAAACCGTATGTATGCCATTGAAGGGCGCGATCGGCGCTCTGCCGGGCTCGCTAGTGTTTGAAAACCAGCGGAGGCCCGCTCACGCGCTTTCCCGTGAGGGCGATATCCACTTCGACGCGGTCGGCAATCTTGATGAGGGGAATGCCGCTATTCATCCCGTACTGCTTGCGGTCAAAGGCCATTGTCCCCTTAATCGTGCCCGAACCTGTCCCCTTGCCGGAAACCGTCAGCGTCAGCTTTTCTGATTTAGTCACTCCGCGTATTGTGAAGTCCCCATCAACCTCGAATGTATCGGGACCGGTCTGTACAACTTTCGTTGACTTGAACGTGATCAACGGGTTGTGCTCGACGTCGAAAAAGTCCGCGCTCTTCAGCTTGCCGTTCTTCATGCCGCTCCCAGTGTCCACGCTGGCCGCCTGAATCTTAATATCCAAAACTGCAGTGGTGACATCAGGGGATGTAAACGTCAGGGAGGCGTCCCACTTGTCGAATTTACCGACTATCGCGACCGAGGCCTTCACATTGAACTTGATCGTGCTTTGTTCCGGCGTAATTACGAAAACTGGCCCTTGCGCGCGGCTTAGCGGCGTTAGCACGGCGGACGCTACGAGGCAGAGGATTGCTAATCGCATGCTGCAGTGTGAGTCCTTTCCGCTCCGTTGTCAATTCCGTGTGACCTCCATTTCCCGTGCAAACTGGCAGTTTTGCTAGTGGAACGGTCATCACCAAGCTTATAGACTTCGTTTCTGTATCGATGCGTCCGGCCACTAACGCTGTCGGGAAGAGTTGCTCATGTTCGTTACCTTCTGGGTTGGGAAAGGCAGAGCTATGGCCGGAAGAATAAGACTCGTCGAGCTGTCGGCAGCGGTGCTGTTGTTTTCTGCCGTCGCTCTCTTTGGCCAGGATACTCCCGCGAGCTGCGCCCCCAAACCCGGCGTCCAGGGACAGCCAGCGGCTGCACAGGATACTGCGGCCCTCGCAAAGGCGACACAGAATCCAGTCGCGAGCCTGATCAGCCTTCCTATTCAAAACAGCTCAAATTTCGGTGTTGGGTCGTATGACCGAACACAGAACGTGATCAATATTCAGCCTGTGGTCCCAGTTCTTATTAGCGAAAATTGGAACCTTATCACACGGATCATTCAACCGATCGTGTGGCAACCATATCCCTCCAGTGCCGCTGGTGGACAGTCCGGCTTTGGAGACATGAACCCAACGTTCTTCCTGTCTCCCGCAAAACCTGGCAAGTTGATTTGGGAGCCGGTCCCACGATTGTGATCCCAACAGCTACAAGTACGCTTCTTGGCCAGGGGAAGTTGAGTATGGGGCCTTCAGTTGTCGCCTTGGCTCAACCAGGATCTTGGACCATCGGAGTACTGGTCAACAACGTCTTTTCTATCGTCGGTTCTTCTCATCGGCCTGCGGTAAACCAGATGCTGCTGCAATACTTTATTAACTACAACTTGAAGAAGGGCTGGTACATCAGCAGCGCACCGATCGTGACCGCGAATTGGCATAGCCAGGCCAGCGGAGAGGCGGCAGATGGGAATGACACCTCTGGTGGCAGCGTGTGGACCGTGCCCTTTGGAGGCGGTGTCCGGCGCATCATGCGTCTGGGATTCCAGCCGGTCAACATCACGGCGCAATTCTATGGAAGCGCAGTGCATCCGCCGGGTGCGTCGCCCTGGGGCATGCGGCTTCAGATTGCTCTGCTCTATCCCAAAAAGCCAAAATAGTAGTGGTGAAATGTCGCGGGCACTGGCCGCAGTTGGCATGATGGCTGCGACGCGGAAGGTCTTGGCACCAGCTATAGTACGCTCCTATGATTTATTCCCCCATTGCCCAGCTGATGGATTGCTCTTCACTTCTGATCTGAGAGGCACACTGGCGTGGATCGTGGTACCGCGCTGGAGCTGCGATTCGATCAAAAGCGTTCCCTGCAGGATCTTCAACCGCTCCTCCATGCTAATGAGGCCAAGTCCACGGCTCGCTTTTGCCTCTTCGATGTCAAAACCCGAACCGGAATCGCTAACCGTGAGATGAATCTCATCCTGCGTTCCCCATAATCGCACTTCGAAGTGCCGTACCCCACTGTGTTTCGCCGAATTATGTACGGCTTCTTGCAGTACTCGGAACAAGCAAAGAGAAATGTCGGGTGACAAAGGGATCGGCAAATCGTGGGTTTCGAACTCAATCTCCACCTTCTGTTGTTCGCCGAATTCTTTGCAGAAGCCTCTCATGGCCGCAGCAATACCCAGGTATTGCAGCCTCGAGGAGTGCAACTCGTGAGACAAGGATTGAATATCGGCCGCTATTTCGGAGGTGCTCTTCCGTAGCTGGCCTATACGGCCAGGGAGTTCGGACGAATTCGGAAGTCTTTGTTGGAGTTGTGCTAGCTCGATGGCCAACAGTGCAAGACGCTGACCGATGTCGTCGTGAAGCTCTCTGGCGATTCGGCTGCGTTCCTGTTCCTGTGCCTCAATCAACTTGCCGCTCACGCTCGCGAGAGCCGCTTCCGACAGTCTACGCTGCGTGATGTCGATAAACGCGACCACGGCTCCAACAACCTCTTGCTCTCTCCGCTGGGGATAGCAGAAATATCCAGCGGGGAAACTCGTTCCATTTGCCCGCCATAGCACCTCGTCGTCTACGTAAACTCCTTCCCCGGTGCGCATTACCCGTAAAATTCGACATTCCTCGGCCGGTAACGGTGTTCCGTCTCCACGAGTATGATGAATCAGATGATGCATATCCCTGCCGAGAAGTTCGTCTACATATTCATGCCCCAAAGCTCGAAGGCACGCTGGGTTGCAAAACGTGCAGTGGCCTTCGAGATCAATTCCATAGATGGCCTCGGCGGTCGAGTCGAGAATCAGTCGGAGTTTGTCCTCGCTCTCACGCAAGTGCCCCTCGGCGGCGCGCTTTCTCGCGCGCTGCCTCAGTAGCTGGAGGATCAGGACGCTCTCCGCAACCAATAGAAGAATGCCACCCAAGATATACCGGCGGTAGACGTCCCAGAGAGTTGGCTGTCGATCCAGCACGACACTCCCGGCTGGAAGGGCGTCCTCCTTTAATCCCCAGCGCTTCAATGCTCTCCAATCGAACACGTAAACGCCCGTTGCTTTTTTGAAGGAGATGTCACGTGGCTTCTCGCCTCTGAGAATTCTCAGGGCGATTTCAGCAGCAATCCGGCCCTGCCCGGCATAACTGAGCACATAACCCCCAACCGATCCTTGTCCAACAAGCACGTCCGCCATAGTGAAGACGGGCGCGTTCGCAGCGCCGATTACCATCGGAAGCGATTGGGTGGCACTGAAGAAGTGATGTCCCGTAGCATCCTGAGACACGGAACCAAAAAGGATGATCGTGTGACTGGGTGTATCTCTGACCTGGGCCAGCAGAGACGGCATCGTAAGATCGCTGAGATAAGTAAATTGCATTCTGTCTTCATATCTCTGCAGGCTCTTATGAATTATATTTGCCACTTGCCTATCGAAGGGCGAAGCACCGTTGACGACAACAACCCGCTTGATATCGGGCTGGAGCTGCATAGCTGCATCCAAAGTTTTTGCTGGTTCTGGAACCAACCAGGTGCCGGTAAATCGCGAGTCACGCTTCAGGTTATCTGTCGGCTCCTGAAATGAGCCGCCGATAACAACCGGGACATCGTGAAAATATCTGTTCTGCGATTCGACCATGAACTGAATGGGCGTTGGTCCAAAAGCGATGATCACGTCAGGCTGATAGTGTTGATACTTCTGGATGTACCAATTGCGAAAGTTTCCCTGGGAAACCGAGTCGGAAAACAAATTCGTATCCATGTACTCCGTGTAGATGTCAATGTGATAGCTGGATTGCTCTTCTAGAACGTCCCGAATCTCACGGTCAGCGAGCGAAACGGCGGGTGTGCCAAGACCCTGCTCATACAAAACAAGAACGCGACCGGTCTCCTGGCCGCTAAGAGGGCACGGTCCTTGCGCTAACATAAAACACGCCCACAGAAACATAGCGACCTTCCAGCGGTCTCGACCTCGCTTTGGGGTAGAACGAGCGCATCTCGGGCAATGGCATTCTGCATTCGCTGAACAGTCCGCCTGTGGGACCACAGATCTACCTCGGTGCTCATGAGGATGTGCAGCCCAAATTTTGCATGGAGAAATCCGTTGGTCTATCGCCCAGGGGCTATACGCGATTGCGAGGAGCACCCGGAACGGGCAGGCCTCCCCAGCGAGTTCTGGTTTCGATGCCGGGTGGCGAAACTCGTCGCCTAAAAGCAGGAGAAGAAAATAGCTGATCTCGCCGTATGACAACGGAGAGGAGCCCGGTCTGATGGCGTATGAAGCGACGGCTGTGACGACTGCGACTGCGATTAGAATTGTCTGCCAAGAAGGAAATCGTGGCCTAATTCCGAGATTTGGCGAGATTCTTCCCATTAAAGATCCTCACCAAGAAGGGAGTACAAACCAAATGCCGAAATAAAATACCCGCTGATTCGACGATTCGCGAGGGACCCCAGCAGCACCAATCATCGTTGGACAACCTCACAAAAGTTATACGCGTCCTTTCGCAAAGGGAACGTGAAATCCCGCAGTCAGATCAGCGGCCCGTTTCCGGGTCACCCACACGGGGGATACCAGAAACACTTGGGATTTCAGACAATTCAGGAGAGTTGAAAGAGACGACGTCATTTTCAACGTAACAGGGCAAAAAGGCAGTAGCATTCCCCCGTCTCCTTTAGCAGCCTTCGCCACGACTTAGGCGGGAACGGCTTCCTGCGAAAATCAGATGCGTGGTTGCTGAGTAAGGAGTCGTTTTGACCAAAAAGTCACGTTCCCATATAAAGGCCCTTCCGAAGGCACCCTCCACTGACGCCGAGCGAAGAGTGTCATTTGTCCGGGTTCTCGTAGCAGAGGATTACGAACCGTTTCGGCAGTTCGTCTGTTCGAGTCTGCGTACAAAACCAGAATTACAGATCGTCTGTGAAGTTTCGGACGGATTAGAAGCGGTTCAGAAAGCGGAAGAACTACAACCGGACTTGATTGTGCTCGACATCGGGCTGCCGAGTCTGAACGGAATCGAAGTGGCTCGCCGGATCCGCAAACTTTCCCCGAAATCCAAAATACTCTTTGCGAGCCAAGAATCCTCAGCCGATGTTCTGCAACTAGCCCTCAACTTAGGGGCGCTCGGCTACGTGATCAAGGCACACGCCGCAGGTGAACTACTAGATGCTGTGGATCTAGTTCTTCGGAATGAGCAGTTTGTCAGCAGGACATTAATAGATGCTAACGGCCAATACTGATAAGTTTCGTCACAGCCGAGACGCAGTGCAGTTGAGACGAACTGTTTCTTCGCTTCGATCTTCGACGCGAGGCGGAGAATGTGCAGGCGTTCGCAGATCGTCCGCAGCGATTTCCCTGCTTCTACGTGCGGTGATACCTCTCGTAAGGCATCTGAAAGATGCCGACGGCGGCGGTCCGATCCCGTCTCTGGTAACCATTTATAATCAGCAACTTACGCGATATTAAACTCTAAGCCTCCGAGATGCGGAGGCTTTTACGTTTTCGGCAAACACCTAATATTCTATGACTTGCGGACACAACTCAGCTCTAGTCGCAAAAAGGCTGACGTCGTGCGTTGGGACTCGTAACCTTTTGATTCGACAAGCCTAGAGGGCTCGCAAATCTCCGCTCCAACCATGGGGGAACATCCAAAGCGACACTATTAGAGAGAGAGAGAGAGAGAGAGAGAGAGAGAGAGAGAGAGAGAGAGAGAGAGAGAGAGAGAGTCGTGCGGTCTGATACTCGGATTTAAAGAGGCCGCTTGCGGAGCCGACTGCCAGATTGTCTCCGTAACCACGAACGTGAGCATTGCGGCGTTTAAACTCCTCAGACCTCGGCAGCAGGGCGAAAGCGGCTCACATCGTTGAGGACGATGAATTCGGCGTCCGGCCTGAACTAGATATGCCGTGTGTTCGCGTTCGATATATTCTTCTTGCTCGCTTTGTACGATCGCGACATGCACGCACATCTTTGGAAATCGGTCACGTCCACATTGGCGCAATCGTTGACATCCCATTTCACCGTGCGGTTCGCGATGCGCTCTTGACGGACGGTCTCGCTGAAGAGCACTGCTGGGCTCCCAATGCAGCCCAACGAAGTGACTCTGGGTAAACTGTTCAAGAACCAAGGCTACCCTCTGCGTAATTGCAGTCTTCGCACATGGGCCCTCTCGTACAAAGGCCGGATGGTGTCATACGAGTCGGGCAAGGCGTTTGCTTTCGGTGTAGCGACCAGACAACTGGCATCAGCCCTCAATCCGTTTGACTGTTGATAAGTGAATCGAAAGAGCATCATTTTGGCGCGATCAGGACTGTCCCATCCAACGGGAAGTTGAAAAGACCCTGATCCATTCCTAACTCTCGAGGCCGCGCTGTCGCTATGAATCGATTCGTTCAAACCTATCATTATTGTTAGTAGCGACCAGTCTGCGACCATGTCTAACATAGCTCCGGAGAGAGACCGTGCAGCAGAATGTCAAAAATAGCGTGCAGGCGAGCGAGCAGTTCTTCCGCTCGATCTTCGAGAATGCCCAGATCGGAATCAGCTTCTTCCATATCGATGGCAGCACGGTTTTTTCTAACCGCGCATTGCACGAGATGTTGGGTTACACCGGGGAGGAGCTGAGCCACGTTGAAAAATGGGACGCGATCATTCACCCAGATGAACGTGCTTTCGGGGCGGAACGATATGCGGAGCTCGTCCAGGGGAAGCATGACAAAGACGAATGGGAACAACGCTTCGTTCGCAGAGACGGCAGCATAGTGATCGCGAACGGGCGGTTCTCGCTGCTCAGGGATGCCGCGGGAAGGCCGCAGTACGTTGCCTCGTTAACGGAAGACATTACGGAGAGCAAGCGGGCGCAAGAGGATCGAAATCGTACCGCGAAACAAATGGAGATGTTGCTGGAATCCACCGGTCAAGGCATTTACGGTATCGATCTGCAAGGAAACTGCACGTTCATCAACCGGGCTACCTGTGAGTTGATCGGCTACCGTGCCGAGGAGGTCCTGGGCCGGAAAATGCATGATCTGATGCATCACCACAAGCCGGACGGCTCCGTTTACCCCATCGAGGAATGCCCCGTCTACCGCGCGTGCAAGAAGGGGGAGGGCTGCTGCATAGACACGGAAGTGATCTGGCGACGGGATGGCACCCCGGTCGCGGTTGATTATTCCTCGTTTCCAATTCTTGAGGGCGGAACGATTACTGGGGCCGTCGTCACGGTTGTTGACGTCACAGAGCGCAAGCGGGCTGAGGAAAAGCTGCGGGCGAGCGAGCAGCTCTTCCGTTCCATTTTCGAGAATGCCCAGATCGGGATCAGCATATTTGGAATAGAGGCTCAGGCACATCTCACCAACCGAGCAATGCGGGAGATATTGGGTTACTCCGAAGAAGAGCTGAGGGCTCTGGAGCAATGGGACGGGATTGTTCACCCGGATGATCGCATCTCAGGTGCGAAACGATATGCAGCGATTATAGAGGGTAAGCGAGACGCGGACGAGTACGAGAATCGCTATGTCCGCCGCGACGGCCGCATCGTTAGTGGCAACGGGAGATATCAGTTGCTTCGGGACACTGTGGGCAAGCCGCAGTACCTCGTCGCCTTAACCGAAGACATCACGGAACGCAAGCGCGCCCAGGATGCGCTGCAGGAGAGCGAGCGGCTCTTCCGTTCTATATTCGAGAACGCTCCCGTTGGCATCGGCCTTTACAACGTCCCCAAGGCGCAGTATTTCACTAATCACGCTTTGCACGAGATGCTCGATTGCACTCATGAAGACTTGAGCTGCGTGGAGAAATGGGACGAGCTCGTCCACCCGGACGATCGCGCATGGACTGCAAGACGATATTCCGAGCTTCTGGAGGGCAAACACGACACCGACGAATATGAGCAACGTTTCATTCGCCGCGATGGCCGCATCGTCATCGCAGACGGCAGCTTTT
>Ga0210410_10000675_pt1 | contig 35514 bp, 29 predicted proteins | sample IncBWC4MmetaG_FD_161058 | JGI IMG/M metagenome (GOLD analysis project Ga0210410, IMG submission 161058) | Forest soil microbial communities from Barre Woods Harvard Forest LTER site, Petersham, Massachusetts, United States - Inc-BW-C-4-M | ecosystem: Environmental > Terrestrial > Soil >...
CAACCCAACCCTCGGCCCTGGGCAGACCTGCTTATGGGTGTGATTCACTTCGAGGAAGGAAACATGGAAGAGGCTCTGGCCTGCCTGCTCAAGGCCGAGCAGTCCGACCCGCGCCTGCCCAATCTGCATTTGCGAATCGGAGAAACCTACCTGCGGCAGAAGCGAACCGACGACGGCGGCCGCGCCTTCCTGCAAGCTCTCGACATCGATGGTGACAGCCCTGAAGCTCACCTGGGTCTGGCCATGGTGCGCCTGCGACAGCGCCAAAATGAAGAGGCCGCTGAACAGGCCCTGTTGGCCGTGGGCCTGCAGCACTTTCTTCCCTTAGGCCATTTTTATCTCGGAGTCGCGCTGGCGCGTTTAGGCCATCGTCAACGTGCCATGCTCGCATTCGAAACTTGCCTCAGCATGCTCCCCGGACTGGTAGCCGCGCACCGCTGGCTGGCCGCGTTGCACAGCCAACCCGGCGGAGATCTCGACAAAGCCATCCGCCACCGCAGCCTCTACGCTCAACTCATGCAGCAGAGAAAGACGAGAGCGCAGGCGTGATCACGGTCGTCTCCGGCCTGCCGCGCTCCGGCACCTCGCTCATGATGCAGATGCTTTCCGCGGGCGGCATGCCCATGCTCACTGACGGTGAGCGGGTAGCCGACGCCGACAATCCTCGGGGCTACTTCGAGTGGGAACGCATCAAGCTTCTGCCCGAGCAGCCGGCTTTCATCGCGGAAGCCGAAGGCAAGGTAGTGAAGGTGATCTCGCAACTGCTTTTCGCGCTGCCTGCCGGACGCGAGTATCGCATCATCTTTATGCAGCGCCCGCTCCCGGAAGTGGTCGCGTCGCAGGCAGAAATGATCCGCCGTCGTGGCACAACTGGTGCTCCGTTGCCTCCGTCCGCCTTGATTGCCGGACTCACGGCCCACTTGAACCAAGTAAACGCGTGGCTCAAAGACAAAGCCCACATCTCCATCCATCGCGTGGAGCACCAAGACGTACTGCGCGAGCCGCTGCGCACTTCGGAATCGATCCAACAGTTTCTCGGGTGCCCTCTCGATGTGGTCGCGATGTCGCAACAAATCGACACCTCGCTCTACCGCCAGCGATCCAAAATCACGTAGCCCTGGACGCCTCGTCCGGGGGCCCCCAAAAGGCAGACTGAGCAGATTGCGGAATGGCTCTATGGCCGTGCTTTGGTGATGGCCTCCAGCCAATTTACGATCGCTGCCTGCATCGCGATCCGATGATCCGAAAACGGATGGTCGGTGTGCATGTGCTGCTCGGTAACCTTCATATTGCCAGCCTTCCGCAAGGCTTCTGCCAGTGCCTGGTTGTCAGACGTATTGCGGTCATCGGCTTCAAGAATGAAAACAGGCCGGTCCTTTAAAAGGGGAACGCAATTCATGTAATTCCACTTTGCTGGGTCGCTATCAACTTCCTGCACTAACTGTTGCGCACTGGTGCCCACCAGGCGTGAGGCGTTGTCGTTCCATCTATCCCAAAACCCCGGGTCGTTGGCCCGTTGACGCGCTGACGCAGGCCCGAGATTGGCTGCCGAAATCAACGCACTTCCAAACACCTTCGGCTCGTGAGCAGTCGCATACCCCGCGACGAAGCCTCCCATGCTGTGCCCGATGAGGACAATATGGGTCGGATCGATCCGGAACTTCTTGACATTCTCAGGCTGGAGTAAGAAATCAATTGAGGCCTGTGCGTCCTCAAGCGCGTGGGTAAACGAGAAAGCGCCTCCGCTGCCCCACGCCCCACGATCGAACGGGACCAGCACGTTCCAGCCCGCCCGCCGGATGGAGTACGCGAGGTCGAGGTTTTTTTCAATGCCCGGAAAACCATGCAGCATCAGCACTGTCGGATGTGGGCCGGCACCGGACGCAATGTAGAGTGCCGAATACATCTTGGCACCATGGCTTGGAATGTCAGGCCAAGCCATCGTCGCCGGATACGTGGGATCAGGAGGCGGGTCAGAGATCACCGCCGCCGGAACTTGTTGAGCGTTTTCCTGCGCATGGATTCGGCTCGCCAACCACAGTACAGAACAGAGCAGCAGCACAAGACAGCCAAATCGTTTCATAAGCCGATATGATAAACAAATGCTGCGGTCCTCGCAGGGGGGATTTTCGGCTGTGGATTCGACTGGCTCGCCGAACAGTCCTAGCCTCTGCCACCTGATTCCCGTCAGATCACGGGCTACTCGGAACCAATTCTTAAGTTAGCGCTTATCGGGCCTCCCCCACGAGCATCAACTCGAGCAGGTCTGGCTTGAGGTCGACCCTCCAAGCCGGTTTCTGCGCCGTAAACTGTCGGAGTAGCCGACTAAGAATCGACACGATGTTGACACTCCCTTGACAACCTGCCCCACCCAACCTCTTAACATTCTCTACAGGGCAAACAAGGAATTTTTCGAATGATATCGAGTTCAAATGGCGCAAAGGGAATATTCCGTGTGTGGCAAGCCGGGACGTTCCTGGCAACCCTGGCGCTGGCGTCCGGTCTGCTGCTGGTCAATGGATGCGGCGGAGGAATGAAGTCAGCGACAACCGCGAGTTCAACCACCAGTTTCGCTTTCATCGCGAATTCCGGTTCCGGCAATGTCTCCGGATTCGCGGTGGGAGCAAACGGGGTTCTCTCGCCTCTCGCCGGCTCTCCTTTCAAAGCTGACGCAGGTGCCGAGTTCATGGCATTCGATTCGGTTCACCAGTTGCTGTTTGTGAGCAATCAGAACGCAAATGACCTCTCTGCTTTTTCCGTCAATCGCAGCACAGGAGAGTTGAGTCCGGTCGCGGGATCTCCCTTTCCCACTGGCACAACCCCGCACGGTGTGGCGGTGGATCCAGCCGGGAGATTTGTCTTCGTGGGGAATCAGGGCGACAACAGTGTTTCCGCTTTCACCATCAACGCAACCAGTGGCGCGCTCACCCCAATCCCGGGATCGCCCTTCAAAGGAATCGACAGTCCCTTTGGGGTGACCGTGAATCCCGCCGGCACAGTCTTGTACGTGAATAACTTCAACGCGAATACTGTCACCGCTTTGCAGATTGATTCCGCCAGCGGCGCTCTGAGCCCCACCACTGCGTCGTTTGCAACCGGACAAACGCCAATCGGCCTTATTGCCGATCCTAGTGGCAAGTTCCTTTATGTGGGAAACCACATGGGAAACTCAATCACGGCATACGGTGTGAATCCCAGCAACGGCGCGCTCACTCCGGTAGGTGGCCAACCCAATAGCTCGGGCGCGTGCTCGGTTTCCTGCCACACCAATCCGCTGCGCCTCGCCATCGATCCCACCGATCGCTTCGCCTATGCCACCGATGTGGGAAACAACAGCGTCGCTGCTTTCAGCCTCAACAACGGCACCCTGACTCCCGTCGCGTCTCCGGCTCCCACCGGCCAACACCCTTTTGGATTGGCTCTCGATCCCAGTGGCAAGTTCCTGTTCGTAGTCAACAAAGTGGATAACACCATCTCCGCTTTCGGAGTAAATTCAGACCAAGGTATGTTCGCCTCGGTTCCTGGCGCGCCATTTCCGGCCGGGGGGAGCGGCCCGGTCGGCATCGTGATTGTTCCCAAGCAGTAGGAGAGCGCGAGGTTCCTCCGCGGTCTTCAGAACTCGAAGTACCCTCCAGCCGCGGCTCGACGAGGCGCGCCATCGGTTCCGGTAGCTGGCAGCAATCCGACTATCCCTCGCAGGTTCTCCCAGGCCGCTTGATTCAGCGCCGGGTCGGAACCAACCAGATCGCGGATCATGTTCCACGCCGCAATGTTGAGCGCGCCCTCCGGCGGAGGCCCCATCGCCAGCGACACTGAGCATTGCGGGCAGAAACAGATCCGCTGGGCCGCCGATTTTTGCCGCGGCCGTATGCCCACGGTTTGCGCGAACATGTAAACCGCAACCGATTTATGTCCCGCCTCTAGCTCCCGATTACAGCGAAGACAAAAGAGATTTTCCAAACGTCCCTCCGTCGCCAATGTAGGCGCGGGCGTCCTCGCCCGTGCTGCCCTGGGCAAAATACTGTCTTCCCAGACAACAGACCGCAAGTATGTAGACGGATTCCCGCAGCAGGCTGCGTGCGAGAAGGCTACCGAACTGCAGCTCATGCGGGCGGACCCGCGACCCTGCTAGGGCTTGGCTGCTGGTGTACTTGATCCTGCCGGAGCGGCTTGTCCCGGAGGCGGCGTCGCAGACCCGTAGAGCGCTGCCTTCACGGAGTCGGGCAATTTATCCGCGTGCGCCACCAGCAGGCTGACCTGCCACATCTGGGTTTGCGATAGCGACTCGTTGAAGCTCGGCATTCCGGTCAGGCGGATGCCGTTGGCAACTTTCCAGTAGCTCTCGCCCGGCTCGTCGTCGGTCACGCCCTTGCCTTCGAGCAGCTTCGGCGGCTTGGGAAACATCCCGCGCGTGATCGCGGTTGGCGTGCCTCCGGGAGATCCATGGCAGACCGCGCAATTATCTCGATAGACCGAGGCGCCTGCTAAGTAGGTGGGTTCGTCCGCAGCGATGGGAACAGACTTGGGCATTTCCCTGGCGACGCGGGCGTTCAGCGCGCCGTGCGCCAGCGTTTTCTCAAACGGCAGCGGGGGAGCTGCCGTAGCCACTGGAGCGCTTCCCGTGACGAAGTAGGCGAACACGCAAAGCGGCATTGCGATTACGCCGACGATCAGGCCGAGTACAAAATTCTTCATTAACCCTCCATGAGCTGAACCCGCAGTATACACAGGCGAGCAAATTGTAGAGCAGAAACGTAGCGTGCTACGTCTCTACAACGCAATGTGATTTTGGAAAAAGAAAACGCCGCCCGGAATGGCAGGCGGCGTTGTGCGAGCGACTAGACAAGATTTAACGATGACCTCCGTGAGAACTGGATCCTCCACCCGAACCGCCGTGGGATCCAGAGCTGGCGTGCGATCCGGAACTCCCGTGGAAGCCGCCTCCGAACGAGCCCGAACTGTGCGATGGCCCCGAATAGCTGTGGCCTCCGCCGTAGGACGATCCGCTGTAGCCGCGAGAGCCGCCGCCGTAAGACGATCCGCTGTAGCCACGAGAGACGCCGCTGTAACCGCTAGATCCGCTGTAGCCGCGTGATCCGCCGTAGTTGCCGTATCCGCCGCCGTTGTATGAACGGGCCGAGTAGTTGCCGCGGCTCTGGACTGACGGATAGTTGCGCGGCGCCGGCATGATTCGTCCGGTGGGCCGCGGTACGCTGCTGGGCATGCTGCGTCCGAAGCTCGGGCTTGCGTACGAACGCGGCGCCGAAGAGGTATTCGGGGCCGTGTTGCGCGCGGTCGTCGTCGGCCGGCTGAAGCTCTGCGGCGGACGAGGCACCGAGCGTGACAGAGGCGAGGTCGAAGGCATCGCCGCCCCAGATCTCGCGCTGGCGCCGAGCGAAGGTGCTGACAACGACCTCACGCCACTCTGCGGCGGACGAGGTATGTTGTGGTTCATCGCCATCTGAGGCGCCTCGCGGTTCGCCGTCGTCGGACTGCTCACCGAGCGACTCGACGTCGGCGCGGTATTGCCGAGGTTTTGCGGAGGCCGCGGTATAAAGCGTCCAGCAGGCTGCGGCAGCGATCGTGCGCTAGTCGGCTGTCCCACAGGCGTACGACTAGCCGCCGGAATCGCGGTGTTATGCGAGCCAGGCTGAGTTGCAGCAGGCCTCGCTGAATTTGCCGGCGGAGTCATGTGGCTGACCGTCGGCCGTGAAGCCGCTGACGGCGACGGGTGAGCGGCGGGCAGACCCGCTTTCGGTCCCAGCATGCTTTGGCGCGTCGGCGACACATCCGGTTTTCCGATGGCGGAAATATTCCGCAACGAACCCGGCGAAATCCTGGCCGCGTTCGGGCCTACGGGCAACCCGTGTTGCAGAGTGTTTCGTGAAACCGCGGTAAACGCTCCAGGCTTGCTGGCGTAACGCGGCGTCCCAATTCCGTTCCTTCCGTAAGGGCTGCCGCCATTCCGGTTGTTGTAATAGTTATTCGTGATGTTAGTGATATTGGTGATGCGCGTGTTGCTGATGTTGACGTTTCGGAAATAACCGCGGCTCGCGCCGTACCACGGGAAAAACGGCTCCCCGAAGCCCAGCGGGCACCAGCCAAATCCACCGCCAAAACCAAAACCGAAGCCGAAGCCCCCGCCAAACCAGGCCACCAGCGCGGGAGCGTAGAAAGGCCGCTCCCAATAGGGTCCAGGAGCCCAGCCCCAATAGCCACCATAAGAAACCCAGCGACCATAGTGGAAGGGAGCGAATCCCCACGGAGCATCGTCCACCCAAGTCCATCCCCAGGGGTCGACCCAGGCCCAGTGTCCGTCGTGATAAGGCGCCCAACCCGGCTCGACCTCAGTGGGAACCCAGACGTGTCCATATTCGGGGACGTCGCGCCAGGTTCCGTACTCATCGAGATCGCTCGCGCCAACTACTCCGGGGGCGACGTAGCGCGCGGAGACCGACTCATCTTCGCGCCGGTCGCGGACTTGGCACCACTCATCGAAGCCGTCCGGCGCGGGCGCGTCGTTAATCTGATTGGTCAGCGAATTTCCATTGGTGAAGCGCGCCTGCTGGCCGGAATGCACACGAACCGCAGGGCCTTGTCCGGTAGCTTCGCCTTCGCCGTGGCGAACCGTTACCACGGTGGAATCTCCACTGGGATCGACGTCGAAGCGGTAGTCGCCGGATTTGGTTACCGTGAATGCCTGATTCGGAGTGTCGATTTCATAGACCTCGCCGCCGTAGAGTTTGCGGAGGTGCAGGCTCAAAGTGCCCTGGTGCAACTGCACCTGTACGGCGTCGTTGGTGACATTGGTCAGGGTCAAACTAGTTTCGGAACTGATTCGCAATACACCGGTGCCGAGATTCAGTTCGGCGCGCGAGTCTTTGTCCGCCCACACATTGTCCGCGTTGGTCAGCGGGCGATTCACTGAGCCTTGAACCCAATCGCCAGTGCCTTGCGGCTGAAGCGAAACCGATCCGGTGGTATAGCCCAAGCGAGCGACGCGGCCAGGAGGATCTACGGTTTGGCTTCCAGCCGGAGCCAATGGCCGGTCTGTGGGTGGTAGTGTCGACTCGTCTACTGCGAAAGCTGTTGCCGTGGTTGCGGCCAGCAGCGCGATAAAGCTGATCTGAAGCAAACGCCGTAAATTCTTCATGGCTTCACTCTCCCTTGGAACACCGCCAGTCACGCTGTGTTCCTCAAGCCACGTGCACTATCTGAAGCGGAGGCGCAGGTAACCGATTACCTGTGCCTCTGTGATTATGAACCCTAACTGGCGCCAGGAGTTGCGGAAACATTCTGGCAGGCGGCGATGCAGGCGGGGACGGCCAAGTTGCCCTCCGGAGGCTGGTTTGTGGCAATCTGGGGTCCAGAGCGTGGATGAAATCTGCCCCGATTCTACCTCTCACAGATTTATTTTCTACCTCTCGCCTGGGGAAAGGCTGGGTTTACTTTTTGGTATGGGGTACCCCCTCCCCCCTGGTCTTTTGGAATCATGGGATTAGGGCCGCACTACCATCAAAATCTTTGAGTTAGAAGGACTTATATGCAAAATCTTCCCGACAAAGGAGTTAGTCACTCTTCGTATTATCTATAGGCTGAGTGTACAGTTACATGATTAACTCAAAGTCTGCATGGAAGTCAAGGGTGAAAGTGACAGAAGTTGAGCTAAGTGGAGAGGCATTTCCCGTTTCGGGACGCCGCGTCTTGAAGTCAAGACGGTGTCGAAAGTAGGGAAGTAGGCACGGCAGCCTTGGAGGACCGGAGTTTCGAACTTCCGGGCAGGCGGCTCTTCCAGAACACCACCGCGAGATCGAAGAGACCAAATATTCTTGGGAGAAACTGGGCATCCTTGTCGATCTTGCGTCCCCTGGTTCGACAAGCATGTAGAGGAAAGAGGCAATGCAACCGACATTCTTCGAACACGCCAAATCAATCGCAGGACCCGCTCTCATCGGGCTCGGGATTCTTGTTCTGCATGAGAAATTGGACGGAGCTGCGACCCATTTGAACCACCTCCTCGGAACCATTCCTGGGAACGCCGTGGGAGTATTGCCCACCTTCATCCTGGCAGCGTCGCGAGTTTTGCGGGCCCATGCCTCCGATCACCAAAGGTTTCTGCGGGGTTTCCTTCAGCACGTGTTGGTATCATCATGGCCGCTGCTGCTGGTCATAATCGGAACGATATTGTCGCAGGATGCCATCCCGGATAAGGCTGAAGCACTTCCGAAAAAAGATCGCGGACTTGTCGATCCAGCTGCTGTTCGTTCGACGCTAGATTAGAGGCTGGCTTATCTGAAGCTAAATTAAGGAGGCGTGACATGCGGTGCATGGTGATTGTCAAGGCCAACAAGGACTCGGAGGCAGGCGTTATGCCGAAGCAAAGGCTGCTCGCTGAAATGGGGAAGTTCAACGAAGAGTTGGTAAAAGCCGGCGTGCTGCTTGCCGCTGACGGGCTCCAGCCCAGCTCGAAGGGCAAACGTGTCAGGTTCTCGGGCGAGAAGCGGACCGTGATTGACGGGCCCTTCACCGAGAGCAAGGAGCTGATTGCCGGGTTCTGGCTGTGGCAGGTCAGGTCCATGGAAGAGGCCGTCGAGTGGGTCAAGCGCTGTCCTAATCCCTGTGAAGGGGAGTCGGAGATTGAAATTCGCCAGGTCTTTGAAGCGGAAGACTTCGGTTCCGAGTTGACTCCCGAACTCAGGAAGCGAGAGGAGCGCATGCGCGCCGAAGTGGCCGCGAACAAGAAGTAGTTGCAAGCCGCGTTAGGAAGTTTGATTGCGGTGTCGATTTCGCAGTGCCTCATTCGACGTATCAACAGAGCCAGGTTCTCATCGGTCGAGGCCGTCAGAAGCCGGCTCCCAACTCAAGAAACTACGACATAAGGAGACATTAGGATGAAATTCATGATGATTGTCAAACACACGGAGAAGCAAGGACCTCCGCCCAAGGGTCTCATAGATGCGATCACGAAGATCGCCGAAGAAGAAGCCAAAACCGGTACGATGCTGGGGAGCGGGGGCCTCGGGCCGACCGCGCTGGGCGCCCGCGTTCGGCTTTCCGCAGGGAAGGTGACCGTGACCGACGGGCCTTTCACCGAGGCTAAGGAAATCATCGGTGGCTATGCGCAATTTGAGTTGAAATCGAAGGAAGAAGCAATCGAATCGGCGGTCCAATTCATGGAACTCCACAAGAAATACTGGCCAGGCTGGGAGGGCGAGACCGAGGTTCGCCAGATGTGCGGGCCAGAAGACTTCGCTCCCAAGGCGTAGGAGCGGTCGCGGGCAGCGAGCGGCAGCACAAAGGGGATCCCTCGGCTTCGCTCGGGATTTCGGCAGCGGGCTCCCGCTTCGCTCACGCCCGCTAAACGCCTCAACTTGCGCTTACCGATTGAAGCATGATGTGATCGGTAGCGTGACAGCTACCGACACACATCGCGCCATCGACGCGGTCTGGAGGATCGAATCGCCCAGGCTCATTGCCGGACTGGCGCGGATAGTGCGCGACGTCGGCCTGGCTGAGGACCTCGCACAGGATGCTCTGGTTGCGGCACTCGAACAATGGCCGGAGTCGGGTATCCCGGACAATCCGGGCGCCTGGCTCATGGCCACGGCCAAGCATCGTGCGATTGACCACTTCCGCCGCAACACGCGGCTTGAGCGCAAGCACCAGGAACTCGGTCGCGAGCTTGAGAAGAAAGAGATGGCCGTGCCCGATTTTGATGCGGCTCTCGACGACGATGTTGGCGACGACCTGCTGCGCCTGGTGTTCACGTCCTGTCATCCGGCGCTTTCGACCGAGGGCCGAGTGGCGCTTACGCTCCGCTTGCTCGGCGGCCTGACGACCGAAGAAATCGCGCGGGCGTTCCTGGTCCCCCAGACGACCGTGGCCCAGCGTATCGTGCGTTCCAAACGCATCCTCGCGGAAAAACACGTTCCCTTCGAGGTGCCACGCGGGCCTGAGCTGGGTGCTCGTTTGTCGTCGGTGCTTGAGGTCATCTATCTCATCTTCAATGAGGGCTACTCCGCAACCGCCGGCGATGACTGGATGCGGCCTGCGCTCTGCGAAGACGCGCTGCGGCTCGGGCGCATCCTGGCTGAACTCTCCCCGCAAACGCCCGAGGTTCACGGCCTGGTCGCGCTCATGGAGATTCAGGCATCGCGTTCCCGGGCGCGAGTCGGTCCGTCGGGCGAGCCCATCCTGTTGTTCGATCAAAACCGCGCCCACTGGGACCAGCTTCTCATCCGTCGTGGTCTGGCCGCGCTGGCGCATGCCGAAAAACTAGGCACTGCGCAAGGCCCGTACGTTTTGCAAGCGGAAATCGCTGCCTGTCATGCACGAGCTCGCACGCCGGAGGAGACTGACTGGCCTCGCATCGTGACGCTCTACGCGCAGCTGGCTCAGCTCACGCCGTCTCCCGTCGTCGAGTTGAATCGCGCGGTTGCGGTCGGGATGGCGTCCGGTCCAGCGGCCGGGCTTGAACTCGTGGATGCGCTGACTGCGGAACGTTCTCTTGAGAACTATCACCTATTGCCGAGCGTGCGCGGCGATTTCCTAAAAAAGCTTAGGCGCTTCGACGAGGCCCGCGCGGAGTTCGAGCGGGCGGCGTCGCTAACCCGCAACGCACGAGAGCGCGATCTGCTGCTTGGGCGCGCCCGAGCGTGCGTGGCGGGCTCTGCGCCGCCCGAACCGTAGTGACGATCGCCGGCACGTTTTTCATTCTGTGATGAAAGTCAAGGCGTAGCGCCTGGAGGGATGGTTTATTCCGAAGCGCTCTTGCCGACAAAGGCAAATGCCTTACCCAAAGCGGAGACAAATTCTTTTGCTGACTGCGGCCGTACGGAGGTCTTCGGACTGAGAGCTCGCTCGAAAAACTGCTGCCATTCCGCCGGTGCGTCGGGCAAATGAGTGGAAAGCGGGGTAAACCGGCCGCTGACTATGGAATGGTGCATCTGGCCCACCGAGGTTGCAGGAAAAGGATGGGCCCCGGTTAGCATCTCGTAAGTAATCACTGCCAGCGCCCAGATATCCCACGCGGCAGATGCGGCTTCACCGGTGAGTTGATCCGGCGACATATACTGCGGCGTACCCATCAGAACACCGGCAACAGTTTCGACTGTAGCCGCAGCCGGATTGCCCGGCGCAACCAGAAACTTTGCCAGACCGAAGTCCAGGATCTTGGTCACTTCGCCTGAACCGCTTTGGACCAGGAAAATGTTCTCCGGCTTCAGATCGCGATGGATCAAGCCGTTTTCGTGCGCAGCTTCCAGACCAGCGCACACGCCTCCAAGAATCTGCAACACCTGTTGGGGTGCAAATTTCTTTTGCTGCTCGAATCGTTGCCGCAGGGTGGCGCCTTCGAGCAATTCCATCACGAGAAACACCCGGGTGTCCGAATCCACACCAAAGTCGTGCACGGTAACCAGATTGGGATGCGCGAACGCCGCTGCCGCCTTGGCTTCACGGCGGAAGCGTTCAGCCGCGTCGCTGCTGGTGACGAGGTCCTCACGGATCAGTTTGATCGCCACAGCGCGTTCCAGTGAAGTATCCGTGCCCTTATAAACCGTGCCCATTCCGCCCCGGCCCAGCCGTCGCTCCAGCCGGTAACGCGAAGTCAGCAGCCGATTAAAAGGCATTCGCGTGAGTTGCGCGCTTTCACTGGCGCAGCGGCCCATGCCACTCTCATAGCACAAGCCGCAACGGGGACACTCTTCAAACCCGCCGAGCGCACTGGTAAAGGGACGCTCCAAGAGCAAAGCCAGCGCGCTGCCAATGCCGGAAAGTAGTTCCTGGTCCTCGCTGCTGTAGGGCTCCTCTGATTTCTTGAGGCCCAAGACCATCAGCGCCTCGCGACTGTGGGGCGCAATGGCGATGGGTACCATCAAGTCAATCCGCGCATCCCGCAGGAAGTTCGTATCTTCTGAAGGGAGCTGCTGCTTGAGCCATCCGCTTTCGGCCAACGATATCTGCAAGGGCTTGGCAAAAAGACGGAACGCCGACATGAGCTTGCTCTCGGCGCTCAGACCGCGGGGATAAATGTCAGGCGGCGCGGAAGCGATGGAGCGATAGAACGGCTCAGTAGCCTCGCGCATCAGGATGGCGACAAACTCTGGATGCAGCGCCTGCTCGATGCGGGCAACCGCTTTGGGTGCAACCTCGGCGAGATTGGAGGAGGCGCGAATCTCTTCCACCGTCTGCCGCAGCAGTTGCTGCGCGTTGTAGTGCTCGCGGTAAAAACGGCGGTCCAGAACCTCCATCCATTGCAATTTTTTCTTGTGGGCAACGATTCCAACCACTCCCATGAGCGCATAGGCCCAGCCGTGCTGGGAGAGCAAGACTCCGAATGGCTGGTCTTTGTGCACAACCAAATCGAAGATGAGAATTCCTGCCAGGATCGGGATGGGGATGAGGAGGGCGCCGCGCGCCGCAGCGTATTGAAGGCTCTGGCGAACGATGAAACTTACTTGAAACAGCCGCTGCCTGAGAACCGCATAGGCCACGCAGATGGTGAAAGGAACCTGCGCCAGCCCAAAAACCAGTGGTGAGACAGCAATCGCAGAAAGCTTCGTCGTCTTTGGCGACAAGGAGAACACAAACGCTGCAAGCAAATCGACCAGGAAAAGCAGCAGGCCAAGAATCACCAGCCGTATGCGGCGTTTTTCATTCACCTCCCGCAGCTTGAAATAACTCACTGCCAGGATCACGATGGGGGCCAGAAAAGCAACCGGAGCGTCGATCTCCGTGATTAGGCCCAGCCAGGCCGGGAAGCCGTCCACCGCGCGCTCCGGGGCGAACAGGATGATGTAATCAAAAATTGTTGCGAAGGCCAGCAGGGGCGTGGCCAGCACCGCCAGCAACATCCATGCCCAGCGGTGATGCAGCAGAGGCTTGGGGAATGAAAGCGAAAACAACACCATGGGCGCAACCGGCAGGCCATTGATGCCGAGTATCAGCGCGGGGAAGGTGAGCCACTGGATGGCCAGCGGCAGGCTTCTCCATAGCACCGCCGCACCCGGGGCCACAAAGTAAAAATTGCCCGTGCCCAGGCTGCAGAGGAAGATGCCCGCGGCAACGGCGGTGAGGTCGCGCGGCCTCTTAAAGAGAACTAGCAGCCCCACCAGCAACTGAGTCAGGCTGGCGGCAACCTCCACCCACCAACCCAGGGTTTCTTGCGAGGTGCGAGCGTTGGTGAGCGACTGATTGAGAATCAGCTGCAAATGAAGTTCCTGGCTGCCGCGCAATACAACCATGGAAACTGGGTGGTCGAACACCGTGTTGCCTAGCGCACTGAAGTACTCAATCGCGCTCTGTACGGGTCGGCCATCTATGTTGATGATTCTGTCGTCCTTTTTCACTCCGGCGGCGGCGCCCGGGCTGCCTGGCTTCACACTCGCCACGATGTTGGCACGAAAGCTGGGGTTGACCCCCGTCGCCTCAGGCAATTTGAGCGGCAAGTAGATAAAGCCCAGCACGAAGCAGGCGATGAAAGACGCTGCGATTAACCAAATCCACCACGGGATGCGGGCTGAGGACATGCTCGTTTGCTGATGCTACTCGACAGACGCCCATTATAGGCACAACGTCCGCAGAAATCGGCAAAATCGGCAGTTTGTGATTGAGCTTGAATTTCAATCGGACGACACACGGGCGCAGATTACCTTCGTCACCGCCGGAACCGGGCGTTACGAATGAGTTCTCTCCGCGCTGTGCTACTTTTTTCTTTGGCCCGACTCGGAATCAAGCGTGGCAGCAGGGTGCTGGCGCTGGAAGTGTATTCAGGGAGTCGCGGGGGGATGCATTGGAAGCAGGTGCGGCGGTTCAGCGCGAGATTCATGGCACTAAGTTCATCGTGGCCAGCGGCGCGATGCAGCGCTTCATGGCCATGGTCGAGCGGGTGGCGGGCCACACCGAAACTGTCCTGATCACCGGGGAAACCGGCAGTGGCAAGGAACTGATCGCCTGCAGCGTCCACGAATTTTCCTACCGGCACGGCAAGCCCTGGATTGATATCAACTGCGCCGCTCTGCCCGAGCACCTCGTCGAGAGTGAACTTTTCGGCTACGAGAAAGGTGCGTTCAGCGGCGCTGACAACTCCAAGCCCGGACTCTTCGAACTCGCTGACAAGGGAACTCTCTTCCTGGATGAAATCGGCGAGTTGCCTTCCCACATTCAAGTGAAGCTCTTGCGCGTGCTGGATGGTGCTGCCTACTATCGTCTGGGCGGACATCGCAAGATCACGGTGGATGTGCGCATCGTCGCGGCTACCAATCAGGATCTGGAAGCCGCCGTGCGCGACGGGCGTTTCCGCAAAGATCTTTTCCATCGCCTGAGCCAGTTTCAGCTTAGAGTTCCTCCTTTGCGAGAGCGGCCCGAGGACGTTATAGCACTGGCGGAGCATTTTCTGCGCTTGAAATCGGCGGACCTGAAGTTCAGCGCGGAGGCTCTGCGCGCGCTTCAATCTCACTCCTGGCCGGGCAACGTGCGCGAACTGCGGAACATCATTGCCAAAGTCGCCATGGCAGCCTCGGGTACGGAGATTGGCGAAGCGGATGTGCTCGGCGAACTCTCGGCGGAACAGCGAAAGACTGAGATCCCCTTGCCTACCGGCGATCTCCAGGACATGGAAAGACAGATGGTGATGAAGGCGCTCGAGAACACCGGCGGGCACCGGGCGAAGGCCGCCGAACAGTTGGGGATTTCCCGCAGAACTTTGACCCGCAAGCTGGGCGAATACAAGATCACGGCGGCGTTCAGCGACAAGAGCCGGGCGCTGGGAGCGCTCAGCCTGAAGCAGAAGAAGTTTTTCCGGGCCAAGGTAAAACTCCCGGTAACGCTCAAGAACAGCCAGGGTCAGGAGACCCAGGTCACGGCAGTGAATTTGAGCGTCGGTGGCATGGGCTTGGAAGGATTGCCGGATCCACGGAGATCTGAGGGACAGATGGATATCGGCTTCGTCCTGCCGGACAGCCAAATCCGAATCGACGCCAAAGTCCAGATCGTCTGGGCAGACTTGGAAGGTCGGGCCGGAGCCACCTTCGTAGTCATCGACCCGGCAGTTTATAAAGAGCTCCAGGAGTGGACGAACCAGCGGATGAAGGAAGAGGGTTGGGAACTTCCTTTGTAGGAGCGGCTGACAGAATCCTCACCGGCGACAGGGAAGAACGCCGTCCCTTGAGCCTTCATTGCAGCTTTGCGTACTCCGCCTCGGCTTGCTTCAGGACGGGGATGTCGGGGTCGGCGTCTTTCCATAGCGTGAGGAAATCTTTGTAAGCGGCGAGAGCCCGGACGCGGGCGGCGTCGCGATCGGCCCCCTCCGACGTTCCCGACTGCAAGCATTGGCGCGCGCCACGCCCAGATGCGCCAGCGCTCCCGTCCAGCAGTTCCAGACGATGCCGCTGTGGTCGATGATCTTCTGAAACTCGGCGGCGGCTTCTTTGCCCTGCCCGGCTGCCAGATAGGCCTCGCCGCGAACGTACACGTGATAGAGGCAGGAAATATTGGCGACGAACGTAATTTCCCCCAACTCGATCGGGGAAGCGACTTGTAGGGCATTCAGGGCAGCAGCCGGGTTCTTCTTGTCCAGCGCCAACTGTGCCCGAATCGCAGGCAGCCAGAGCGATTGCACCTGCGTGTCCAGCGGGAAGCGTTTCCCCAAGTCTTGAGCCAAGGATTCGGCTCGTGCCGTATCGCCCGCCATGGCAAACGCCAGCGCCGCTTCGACCTCGACGCCCTGACTCGTGGGAACAAGTTTCAAAGCCTCTGCCGCTGTCTGCCGCGCTTCCCCAGGATTGCTGTAAGCGGCTTGTGCGAGAGCGGCATTCTCCTGCCAGATCGCCCCACTTTCTTTGTTGTCCGTTCGTACTGCGGAGCCCACAGCCCGCTTGGTCAGTTCCCGGGCTTTGGCAAGATGACCTCCATACGCCTCAGTGTCGGATGCCAACGCAAGGCCCTCGTGCTCGTAATCGGGCTTGCCCGCATACCACTGTTGCTGTTCCGCCATCGCCGCAGAGTCCGAGTTGAGAAAGCCAAGAGCGTAGAGAGCGTTGTGGAGTGAGTCATGATCCATCTTTCGCGCCTGCGCCTCGCGGATGATCTGCCGCGTTTCGTCCAAACGCTGCAAAGCGAGCGTGTAGTTGGCGAGATTCGTGTAAGGATTTACCTGATCCGGGGCAAGGCGCAAGGCTTGCCTTGCCATCTCCGCGGCTCTCTCATGCTGACCCTGTAAGGCGAACACTATGGCCAAATTGTTGTACGCTCGGAAGTCCCGCGGGTAGCTCTCAATCTCCTCCTGAAATGTCTGGGCCGCTTTACCCAGTTCTCCGGTTACGTTCTGATAGTAGCTGGCGGTGATATGCAGCTTTTCCCGCTCGCTGGCATGTTCTCGCAACTGGAATGCCTTGGTGTAGTAATCGCTGGCCCGCCCTGTCTCGCCGAGACTGGAGTAGTCGGTACCCACCGCCCTGTAGCCCATGGCAAAATTCGGATCAAGCTCGATGGCGCGTTGATGGTAAGGCAGGGCTGCGGCGTTGCCTTTTTCGTTACGGGTCTTTGCGCCAAGGCTGTACGCTTTCAGGGCTTCCAGTGAAGACGTAGTGGCCTGTTCGAGCGGTACGTCAAATTTCTGCACCGTTGCCAGCGATTCGCCTAACTCAGTGCGCAGCTTCGATGCCGCCTCGCCCAGCGCGTCCAGCACCTTCTCCTTCGACGCCGCCGTGACCTGCTGCTCGGCCAGCGGGTCTCCACTCTGGCAATTCACCGCCTTCAATCCCAGCACATATTGGTTACCCAGACTGGCAATCGACCCGGCAAGGTAAGCCTTGCTGCCCGCCCGCTGGCAAAGTTCCCGCGCAACGTCGGGCGTGAGCTTGGTATCGCGAGGGCGTGTCATGAGTTTCAAGGTCGCCGCGACCTTGTTATCGGAAAGCACATTCAGAAACGGCGACTGGTTGAGGGAAACGCTGAGTGCCGTCTTGAGCGTGTCGTCAAACACCGTATCGCCTGTGGTGTTGGCGAAGTCGGCGAGCACGATGGTGTCTTTGTCGTTGAGGCCGTGCGCAGCGTGTTGGCGGGAGCGGTAATAGAAGCCGCCAGCGATCAAAGCCACCACCAGCAGAGCCGCCACGATATAGCCGTCGGCTCGCGAGAAAGCACGTGGAGGGGCGGACGCCCTTTTCCGCCCGGTCGAGCGCAGCTCGACAGCATCTGCGGAGCTTCGTTCCGCTTCGACGGCCGACATGGCCGCCCCCACCTGACCTGAGTCGCTGCTCACAGTCGCGATCCGCCCCGTGTCCGTATCCCGCTTCAGCCGTTGCAAGTCGGATCGCATCTCCGAAGCATGCTGGTAGCGAAGATTGCGGTCTTTCTCCAGCGCCTTGTTGATAATCCGTTCCAGTTCCGCGGATACGTCGGGATTCAGCCGCACCGCCGGAATCGGGTTGTGATCCAGAATCTCGCGGAAGATGACCGCCGTGCTCTCGCCCCGGAAGGGCAACTGCCCGGTGGCCATCTCATAGAGGACGGCGCCGAACGAGAAGAGATCGCTGCGGGCGTCCAGTTCTTTGGCCCGCGCCTGCTCCGGCGACATATAGGCGATGGTGCCGAGCGTAGAGCCCGGACTGGTCAGGTGATCCTCGCTGGGCACGGTCTCCTGGGCGGTTGCTCCCGACGCGTCTCGTTTGCTGACCGGGGACAGCTTCGCCAGCCCGAAGTCCAGAACCTTGGCGTGGCCGCGCTTGGTGACGAAAATGTTGGCGGGCTTGATATCGCGGTGGACGATGCCTTCGGAATGCGCGGCATCGAGGGCATCGGCAATTTCGATGGCCAGCGAGAGAATCAGCTCCGTCTCCATCGGTCGGCCCGCGATCTTGTGCTTCAGCGTCAATCCATCCAGAAACTCCATGGCGATAAACGCCTGGCCGGACTGGTCGTCAATTTCGTAAATCGTGCAAATGTTGGGATGATTCAGCGCGGAAGCCGCCTTGGCTTCACGCTGAAAGCGAGCGAGGGCCTGCGGGTCTTTGGCAACATCGTCGGGCAAGAACTTGAGGGCAACAAAGCGGCCGAGCTTGATGTCCTCAGCCTTGTAGACGATGCCCATCCCGCCGCCACCAAGTTTCTCAATGATGCGGTAGTGCGAGATGGTTTGGCCGATCAATCAAACGAGCCCGTTCTGTGCGCGACTATATTAGGCGGCAAGCTACGGCCCAGTCAATGTAGCGCGGGGCAATGGAACAGCGCGCCCCGAACTCCTTGAACGCGCGCCTGCCTGCACATGACCCCGGACTGGGCCAAGTTGGCCCTGTCCCCTGTCCCGGGGACAATTTGTCTCTTCTCCGTAGTAAACCGGTCCGCCTAACTCCTTGCTGGACAGGCGTTTCTGGCCCATTGGTGGTGGTGATCGGCTTGCAAGGTAAAGCTCGAACTCCAAGCGTTCGGGTGGGCGCTGGGAGCTGTGAATTATATGGCGCGAGTCACCAGGGCCACATTTCGAACCAGTCATCTGGCGCTATCGTGCCTGATTCTCTGTGCCAGCGTGGCTCTTGCGGCTCCGCGGCGAGTTTCCAAGGATCTCAAGCAGCAGTCGTCCGCACAGTGGGTGAACGTCATTGTCCAGTACCGGGTTCCGCCGACCCCGACTAATTTCGCCAAGGTGTTTGCCAAGGGCGGCGTATTGCAGCGGAACTTCCCCGCGATCAACGCCAGCGTGTTTACGGTTAAGGGCAGCTCTCTGGCGGCGCTCACAAAAGATCCCAACGTGGCGTACGTCACGCCGGACCGTACCGTCAGAGCCACAGCAACCGTTACCGATTTATACGACCAGGCGGTGCTGGCTCCTTATGCATGGTCGAAAAGCCTCACTGGACGCGGAATCGGCGTCGCCGTGATCGACAGCGGCATCACCGGTGGCAGGGATTTCAGTCTTTCGAACGGTACCGGATCGCGTATCGTCTACAACCAGAATTTTGTTGTCGGTCAGACTACCGTTGCCGACTTATACGGACACGGGACCCATGTTGCCGGAATTCTCGCAGGGAATGGCATGAACTCGCAGGGCGCGACTTTTCGCAAGACGTTCATGGGTGTTGCGGACAACGTGAACCTGATCAACTTGCGAGTTCTCGATCAGAACGGATCTGGCCACGACAGTGCAGTGATTGCGGCGATCCAGAAGGCCATCAGCCTGAAGAGCAAGTACAACATTCGCGTCATCAACCTTTCGATCGGCCGCGCGGTTTACGAAACTTACCGGCTTGATCCGCTTTGCCAGGCAGTCGAGGCAGCGTGGAAGGCAGGAATGGTCGTGGTGGTCGCGGCCGGCAACGAAGGCCGCAACGACTCGGCTCACACCGACGGATACGGGACTATCGCCGCGCCGGGCAACGATCCTTATGTAATCACTGTGGGCGCTATGAAACCCATGGGCACGGCGACCCGCGCGGATGACCTGGTTGCCAGCTACAGCTCAAAAGGGCCGACCCTGTTCGACCATATCGTGAAGCCGGACATCGTTGCGCCCGGCAATATGGTGATTTCGGTGTTGGCCTCTTTTAACACGACTCTGGCGAAGGCTGCTCCCAAGAACATCGTGGCGCTGAGTTCCTACAGCACCAACTCCAAGGGTACGTCTTCCTACTTCACACTCAGCGGCACCAGTATGGCTACGCCGGTGGTCAGCGGAGCCGTCGCATTGCTTTTTCAGAAGAGTCCCACGCTTACGCCTGACCAGGTCAAGGCGCGACTGATGAAGAGCGCGTACAAGACTTTTCCGCGGTCGAGCACCGCGACCGATCCTATCAGCGGGAAACTCTACACCAGCCAGTACGATATTTTCACGGTTGGCGCCGGATATCTGGATATCCAGGCAGCGTTGTCGAGCCTGGACCTGGCGCCAGCGACGTTTGGAATTGCCAAGTCTCCTGCTGTGGCGCGCGACAAGTCCGGAAACGTGTACCTGGTTACAGGTTCTTCCGTGCTCTGGGGCGGGTCAATCATGTGGGGCACGTCCGTGGTCTGGGGCACCTCGGTGCTTTGGGGAACCAGCACCAAGGGCGAGTCCGTCTTGTGGGGAGCTTCGGCCCCCTGGGGTTCGAGCGTTGACAACGGCTTCAGTGTGCTCTGGGGCACATCGGTTCTCTGGGGTGCATCGGACGAAAACGACCCCGAAGCAATTCCGCTCGAGATCGAAGGCGAGAAGTAACTGTTTGCGCCGATTTTCCGGTATGGTACCGTGCTCAGCCGTGTGAATTCTCCATTACTTAAGTTTGCTAGCTATCCCGCAAGTGATTGCCCTCGCGCAAGTTAGCTGATATCAATGACCTTAACCCAGCAGTGTTGGAGTCCCGCCCAGGGAAAGTGGCGCACAGTGTAGCGCTTGACCCAGCCTCGCAATCTGAAATGCGCGGCCGAGGGATATCGACACGTTATCCGCATTGCCAAAACTCGCGGTCAAAATCCTGATCACTGTCCTCATTGGCGGTTTTCTGGGAGCGACGCTGGTGCGCCTTGCGCCGGGTTTCGGAGTGGACGAAGAGCAGCTGGATGGACGACTCAACGCCCGTAGCATCCAGGCGCTGCGCGACAATCGCACCCGCGACGCCAATGTTCTGGCTTTCTATTCTGGTTATCTGAAGCGGCTGCTGCATGGCGATTTGGGAGAATCCAAAACTCTGCAACGTCCGGTCTCCCGGTTAGTGGCCGAGCGCCTGCCCGAGACTTTGAAGTCGGTCGGGCTGGGGCTGGCTCTGGGCTGGACCGCCGGATTCCTGCTGGCTGTCGCTATCGTGATGTCGAGAGCCTGGTACCTCGATCTGTTCGGCAGTCTGCTCGTCGGAGTTCTGCTCTGCCTGCCTGCGGCGGTACTCGCATTGCTGTTTGTGCTGGCCCAAGCGCCGGCACGCTTGCTGCTCGGGTTGGTTGTGTTTCCCAAGATATTTCGTTATTCGCGCAATCTGCTGTCGCGGAGTTCCGCATTACCCCACGTGTTGACCGCCCGAGCCAAAGGCCTGGGAAATATGCGCGTGCTAGTTTGGCACATCCTACCGACGGCCGCGCCGCAGCTTCTGGCCCTGCTCGGAGTCACGGTCAGTGTGGCGTTCACCGCGGCGATCCCCATGGAAGCTTTGTGTGACCTGCCTGGGATCGGCCAGTTGGCGTGGAAAGCCGCTCTGGGACGGGACGTAGCCTTGCTCGTGAATCTGACCATGATTGTCACTTTGGTCACACTGGTGGCGAACTCTGCTTCCGACGTGATGGGCAAGACGTTTCGCGTGAGGGAAGCATGAAGTGGGCACGCACGGCGGCGATTGTTTTTCTCGTGATGGTCTGCGCCGCATGCCTGCTGGCGAACGTTTTGGCGCCCGCATCGTATGCCCACCAGTTTCGAGAGGAGCCCAACGCTTCACCTTCGCGACAGCATTTACTAGGCACTGACGATTTAGGGCGGGACCGCTTTGCCCGGGTCCTCTACGGCACACGAGTGTCGCTGCTGCTCGCGCCGGCGGCGGCTCTGCTCTCCGGTTTGTTGGCGGCGTTCATCGGTGGTGTGGCGGGGTTCGCCGGAGGCCGCGTTGAGCGGTTCGTTATGGCAGGTACCGATCTTTTCCTGTCGCTTCCCTGGCTGTTTTTGCTGATCACCGTTCGCGCACTTTTGCCGCTGAATGTGTCTCCGATGGTTTCGGTTTTGATCACCTTTGGGATGCTGGGATGTTTGGGCTGGGCGGGCGCGGCTCGCATCATCTGTGCTGACGCGCGGGCCTTGTCACAATCGGATTTCATTCTTCTGGCTCGCGCTTCGGGCAGCAGCGGCTTTCGCCTGTTGTGGCGGCATCTTTTGCCCAATCTGAAGCCTGTGCTTTATGCGCAGTTCTGGATCTCCGTACCCGTCTTCATTCTGACCGAAGCCAATCTCGGGATTCTCGGCCTCGGAGTCGCGGAGCCGCTGCCTTCCTGGGGCAGCCTGCTGCGCGAACTGGAAGGCTTTTCGACGATTACTGGCCAGTCCTGGCAGTTCGTTCCACTCATTCTGTTCATCCTGGTGGTGAGCAGCTTTCATCTTGTCCTGACCAAAGAGGAGTTGCCGGTATGAAAAAATCTCTTGCAAGTTTTCTTCTGTTAACCCTGATCGCTTTTAATTCAAGCAGCCTGCTGGCGCAGTCTGGCGGCGAACTGCGTTTCTGCCTGCGTTCGGAGCCTAAGACGCTCAACCCGCTGCTCGCAGCCGACGATGCTTCCGAAACCATCCGTTATCTGACCGGCGGCGTACTCGTGCGCGTCAACCGGCTCACGCAGGATCTCGATCCGGAACTCGCGACCTCATGGAAAGTCACGAATGGTGGAAAGACCATCACCTTTCAACTGCGTGACGGGCTGCGCTTCTCTGACGGGACTTCATTTTCCGCCGACGATGTGGCTTACACCATGCAACAGCTCATGGATCCCGCGCTACACTCGCCGACCGGAGATGCGTTCCGCTCAGCAGAAGGCAAAGTGGCAACAGAAGTCTTGGCGAAGAATCGTATGCGCGTCACCTTCCCGGCGCCCATCGCTGGCCTCGACAGACTCTTCGATCAAGTAGCGATTATGTCGGCCAAGTCGCCGCAGAAAGAGATGGCAGTGCTCGGGCCCTACTACGTGGCCGAGAACAAAGCGGGATCGTACCTGGTCCTGAAGCGCAATCCGAATTACTGGGAAAAAGATCCGGCTGGCCGCTCTCTGCCTTACATCGAATCAGTGCGGCTCGATGTTCAACAGAATCGCGACATCGAAATGCTGCGCCTCACGCGCGGAGAGATTCATTTCATCAACTCGCTCGATGCCGAGTATTTCGACAAAGTAGTGGCTCAGGATCCGTCGATGGCGCACGATGCCGGCGCGTCGCTGGATTCCGAGGAGATGTGGTTCAATCAAGTCGCCAACTCTCCGCTCCCGGCTTACAAGAAAGCCTGGTTCACCTCGACGAACTTCCGGCGCGCGATTTCAGAAGCTATCAACCGTGAAGACATGGCGCGAATCGTGTTCCGCGGACATGCGCGTCCGGCAATTGGGCCGGTATCTCCAGCCAACAAATTCTGGTTCAACGCCAAGCTGCAAGCTCATCCCTTTGACCAGAAATCCGCTCTACAGCGCCTAACGCAGGATGGATTCCATCTTCAGGATGGCGTCTTGCGTGATCACGACGGGCATGCGGTCGAGTTCTCTGTGATCACCAACGCTGGAAACAAGTACCGCGAGCGCATGGCGACCATGATTCAGCAGGATCTTTTCGGCGTCGGAATCAAGTTGAATGTAGTCACGCTAGACTTTCCATCCCTCATCGAGCGCATCACCAGTACCTTAGACTACGAGGCCTGCCTGCTCGGCCTGGTGAACGACGAACTGGATCCCAACGCGCAGATGACCGTCTGGCTCAGTTCCGCGGACAGTCATCAGTGGAATCCCAGCCAGAAGACTCCCGCGACCGCGTGGGAAGCGGAAATCGACAAGCTCATGCGCGCGCAAGCTTCCACTCTCGACCCGAAGAAGCGTAAGGAAGACTTCGACAAGGTGCAGGAAATTGCCTGGCAGCAAGAGCCGTTTATTTACCTGGTGAACAAGAACGCGCTATCCGCCGTGTCGCCTGCGGTGCGGAACGTGCATCCGGTGGTGCTGCGGCCGCAGGTTTACTGGAACATCGATCAGCTCGCGCTGAGTGGCGAGGTAGCCAGGAATCGTTGATGGATGCGCCGCTGCTGTCGTTGCGACTCTCGGTCGACTATCCCGGAAAACTCGGCGTGTTGCGCGAGCTTGCGCTGGACATCGGCCGGCAGGAGATCCTTGGACTGGTCGGGCAAAGTGGCTGCGGCAAGAGCACGCTGGCGCTGGCCATCTTGAAACTTCTTTATCTGAAGAACGGTCAGGCTCGGGGGTCGATTCACTTCAACGGCCGCGATCTGATGGCTTTGAGTGAGCGCGAAGTTCGATGTCTCCGCGGCAAAGAAATTGGTCTCATCCTGCAGAGCCCGATGTCGTCGCTGAACCCGGCGCTTCGCAGCGGCACGCAATTGGAAGAAGCCTGGAAAGTCCACAAGCGTGGCTCGCAGGACGAGTGCCGGGAAGCGTTGCGAGAAGCTCTGGAGAACGTCAGCCTTCCCGGAGAACCAGATTTTCTGCGACGGTATCCTTCACAACTGAGCGTGGGGCAGGCGCAGCGGGTTTTGATTGCGATGGCCGTGCTGCATCGTCCCGCATTGCTGATTGCCGATGAGCCGACCAGCGCGCTGGACCTGATCACCCAGGCTGAGATCTTGCAATTGTTTGCCAGCCTCAGCGCTAAGTTTGGCATCAGCATGCTTTACATTTCTCACGACCTGCTGTCGGTCGCGACTATCGCGCATCGAGTGGCGGTAATGCATCAGGGCGAAATTGTCGAGTGCCGCAAAACGGCGGAGTTGTTCGAGAACCCCACACATCCCTACACTCGCCAGTTGATTCACGCCCTTCCCGTGGTACCACGCGTCGCCGCCGCAAGCGCTGGCTGAGCCGGTTTCTCGGTCACTTGCCGGCTTTGGCGGGCATCGCGGTCTTCGCAGCAATCTCTGCCGAATCTGGAGTGGTCCAAGCGGCTTTCCCGTTTGCCAGCTCCAGCCGGTTCATCGTGACCTTCATTTTGCCGCGATCAACCTCAACCAGCAGATAATGATAGTTCACATCCTTGCCAAACAGAGGATCGCCAGGTTTGCGCGGGATTATGTAAGGACGCGCTGCGCCTCCGCCGGTGACGAAGTAAGTCACCCCGCTGTGTTCATGCCGCTCATAGTTGTGCACGTGCCCGGCGATCACCACAAAGCGGGCACGGGTGTGCGCTTGCCGCTCCTCCAGCATCTGGGCCAGGGCTTGCTCGGGATGCCGGGCTGAGTGTCCGCCGCCAGCATTTGCGTCTGACGAATCGGTGTAGGGCGGATGATGAAGAACGAGGCAGACGAAATCCACATCCGCCGGCAGTGTTTCCAATTGACGGACCAGCCATTCGCCCTGAGGTCCGGCAGTTTCATCCATCGAGCTATCGAGCATGAGCAGGAGCGTGTTGGCGGCGTGCACGGAGTAGTAACGGTTGTTCTGCAAATCCGGGAAGCGCTGGAAATAGTTGGCGAGCGCGACCTTCAGATCGCCGTGCAGATCGTGGTTGCCCAGCGCGGGATAAACGGGGATCTTGTTCTCGGACCACGCTGCGGTTTCCTTGTCCCAGACCTTCCAGTCGTTGGCATCATTGCCGTTGTAGGCAATGTCGCCGCCGATCGAGATGAACGCAGGATGGGCGTCGGCAATGGCTTGCACCAGTGCCTGGCGTACGGACGGGTTGGCTGCCTCGGTGTTCTTGGGGTCGGTGAATCGAGTGTCTCCGTAAGCGACGAAATGGAACGGCAGGCTGATCTTTGGCTGCAACTCTACCGGTTGGGTTTGGGCCAGCAAGGCGGAGGCGGTGCCAGCGAATAAGAGGAAATGTGCGAGAAGTTTTCGGGTCGTCATATGAGTTCGGTCTGTCTGACCATCGTACAAACAGGATAACGAAAAGACCAGTGGTCAGTTACCAGTTCTGGGTTCTCGGTTTCTTAATGGGGGCTTTTTCATTTATCACGACCACGATCAACCGCGGCGGACAGGAGTGTCCGCCTCGCACGCTTAACTGTCTTCACCCACTTTTAGTACGGCCAGGAACGCTTCCTGGGGAATGTCCACTCGGCCGATTCGTTTCATGCGCTTCTTGCCTTCTTTTTGCTTTTCGAGCAGCTTGCGTTTGCGGGTGATGTCGCCGCCGTAACACTTGGCGAGGACGTTCTTGCGGATGGCATGCACAGTCTCGCGAGCAATAATTTTCGCGCCAATCGAGGCCTGGATTGCCACCTCGAACATCTGCCGGGGAATCAGTTCCCTCATTTTCGAGACCAGCGCTTTGCCTCGTTCGTAGGCGAAGTCGCGGTGCACGATAACGGAGAGCGCATCGACCGGCTCGCCCGCCACGAGGATATCCATTTTCACCATGGGCGATTCCCAATAGTCCGCTAGATGGTAATCGAGCGACGCGTACCCGCGCGAGACCGACTTCAGGCGATCGTAAAAGTCGAGCACGATTTCGTTCAGCGGCAGTTCATAGTGCAGCATCACGCGCGAGGAACTGACGTATTCGAAGGTTTTCTGCTTGCCCCGCTTCTCTTCCACCAGTTTCAGAATGCCACCAACATATTCCTCGTTGGTCAAGATTGTGGCCAGGATCACCGGTTCCTCGATTTTGGCAATTTCACTTGCAGGCAACCAGCGCGAGGGATTATCGACCTCGACCATTTCCCCGCTGGTCTTGTATATCTTGTAGCGCACGCTGGGCGCCGTGGTGATCAGCTCCAGATTGAACTCACGCTCCAGGCGCTCCTGAATAATCTCCATATGCAGCAGGCCGAGAAAACCACAGCGGAAGCCGAAGCCGAGGGCGACAGAACTTTCTGGGTCGAAGAAAAATGATGAATCATTGAGGCGAAGCTTTTCCAGCGCCTCGCGCAGTTGGGTGTGTTCATGCGCGTCCACGGTATAGATTCCGGCAAAGACCATGGGCTTGATTTCCTCGAAGCCAGGAAGAGGCTCAATCGCCGGGTTGTTTTCCTCGGTAATCGTGTCGCCGATTTTTGTGTCCGCGACATTCTTGATATTGGCGATCAGGAAGCCGACTTCACCCGCGCGCAGTTCGTCAATCTCCACTGGCTTTGGCGTCAACACGCCCAACGTTTCTACATCCAAAACGCGCCCATTCCACATTAGTCGGATCTTCTGGCCTTTGCGGAGTGTGCCCTGGAACACGCGCGTCAGCACGATCACACCACGATAGGGATCGAACCAGGAGTCGAAGATCAGCGCCTGTAGCCGTTTTTCAGGGTCTCCCTTGGGCGGCGGAATACGCTTGACGATTGCCTCCAAAACATCGGGGACGCCCTGGCCGGTCTTGGCGCTGATCAGAACCGCGTCGGTTGCGTCCAGGCCGACGGCGCCTTCGATCATCTCCTTAGTGCGCGGAATGTCAGCGCTGGGCAGGTCGATCTTGTTGATCACCGGAATAATTTCTAGACCGTGATTGATGGCCAGATAAGCATTCGCCAGAGTCTGGGCTTCGACTCCCTGGGAAGCATCGACGATCAGCAAAGCGCCTTCGCAGGAGGCCAGCGCGCGCGAGACTTCGTAAGAAAAGTCCACGTGGCCGGGCGTGTCAATCAGATTGAGCTGGTAAGTCTGGCCATCCTGCGCGGTATACATCATACGCACGGCGTGGGCTTTGATGGTGATGCCGCGCTCCCGTTCCAGATCCATGGAATCGAGCACCTGGGCCTGCATCTCCCGCGCAGTGAGCGACCCGGTCAACTCCAGCAGGCGGTCGGCCAGCGTAGATTTGCCGTGGTCAATGTGCGCAATAATGGCAAAATTGCGGAGAAATGCGGCGTCCATGGCTACAGGGGTCAAGAATTGATTTTAGCAGGCGGTCGCTGGTTCTCCGTGATCGGCTAGAATCAGACTCCATGCTGGTGCTCGCATCTGCTTCGCCTCGCCGCCAGGAGCTTCTGCTCAACGCGGACATTCCGTTCTTGGCGCAGCCGACTGATATTCCTGAAGTCCCCCAACCAGGAGAAGCGCCGCGTACTTTCGCCGAACGCATGGCACAGGAAAAAGCTTTGGCCGTGTCCCGCCTGCGGCCACGTGATTTCATTCTTGGGGCGGACACCATCGTCGTTGTGGATGCATATATCCTGGGCAAACCCCGCGACGGAGCCGATGCCGCCCGCATGTTGCGCCTGCTCTCGGGCCGCACCCACCAAGTAATCACCGGAGTGTGTCTGGTCACGCCACAACTGAGAACTCAGAACCGAAAACTGACAACTGGTCTTGAAAACATTCGCTCGGAGACCACGCTCGTCACCATGGACCACTTCACCGACGAAGACATTCGCTCATACATCACAACCGGCGAACCCATGGACAAAGCTGGGGCTTATGCCATCCAGGGCATGGCTTCGCGCTGGGTTTCGCGAATCGAGGGAGACTACTTCAACGTGGTGGGATTGCCGGTTTCGCTGGTTTACAAAATGCTGCGGGCACACGGCGTGACTTAGCCCGAGACGTAGCAGAGCTACGTCTCTACAGTGATCATGACTTTTTGTCTTTCTCTTCTTCGTCGTGCTTCACGGCAGACTTGAAATTCTTGATACCTTCGCCCAACCCTTTGCCCAAATCGGCCAGCTTGCTGGGTCCGAAGATCAAAAGCGCAATGGCCAGAATCAGCAGAATCTCAGGCAAACCCAATTTGCCGCCCATGGTGAACTCCTTAACGAAAGTCTAGGCTCCTCTACGGCTAGAGTCAAAAGTGAATCAAGGCCCAGCGAAACCGGCGAGACGCCCGTCCTCCATCACCCGACCGCCTCAATGAGTTCCGCCAGCAGCGCGGCTCTTCGAGAAATTGCGGAAATCAGAACGGACTCGTGGATGGCGTGTGCGCCGTCCCCGACTCCCCCCAATCCATCCAGGGTTGGGATGCCGAGCCCAGCGGTGAAGTTTCCGTCCGAGCCACCGCCGACAGCAGCCTCTCCCAACTTCCAACCTAGCTGCGCAGCAGTCTCGCGCGCTTTGTTGTAGAGCGCAGCAACCGGTGGAGTGCGTTCCATGGGTGGACGATTCATTCCACCGGTGATCTCAAGCTTGCACTTACCATTGAATGGTTTCAGCGAACGAAGTTTGCGGTCAATGCCGGCCGCATCCTGTTTCCGGGCAACTCGCACGTCGATCACCGCACTGGCCTCGGCAGGGATTACGTTCACCCGGGTTCCACCTTGCACCGTTCCTACGCTGACCGTGAGGCCGCGCTTCAGATCAACCAGTTTCGAGATCACGACGATCTGCCTCGCCAACTCCAGAATCGCGCTCTGTCCCTTTTCGAAATCGAGTCCCGAGTGGGCCGCCTTTCCGGTGACTTTCAGAACGTATTCCCCAATCCCTTTGCGAGCGGTTTTCAGCGCGCCTTTGGGGCCGTGAGAGGGTTCAAGCACCAACACCGCCGCGGATTTCCTGGCCAGATTTTCCGTAATCAGGCGCGAACTATCGCTGCCCACTTCTTCATCGGAAACCAGCAGAACAGTCACCGGCCGCGGCAGTTTGTCCTGATGCCAGGCGCGCAGCGCTTCAATCGCGTGCAGCATAAACGCGATTCCAGACTTCATATCGAAGCTGCCCGGCCCCCACAAACGCCCGTCGCCAACCCGGCAAGGCATGCTCGCCAGCGTGCCCATTGGATACACCGTGTCCATGTGCCCCAGCAGCATCACCGGCTTTCCGCCGCGAGCGCCGGCGAAATCTACCTGCAAGTGATCGCCAAAATTCTGCACCCGGTGAAACTTCGCGTGTCCGCCGAGCGCCTCGAATCTGCCGGCGAGGAGCGCCCCTAGCTGGTCCACCGCCTGCTTGTTCTCGGTGGGTGATTCGATCTCGACCAACTGGCGGATGGTCTGAACAATATCGTCTTTACGTTTCTGGAAGTAACTCAGCCGGTTCGAGATTTCGCTATTGGCAGCCGATTCACTTTTCAAAGCTTTCTTAGGCATGCAATCCTTTTCTGGAAGGGTTTGGCCGCACCGCGGTACAGTATAATCTTCGCTTCCATCTTAATGAGAATCTGAATGACTGACATTGCTCAACCTGCAACCGAAGCGCCCGCGGCCGCAAAGGTCACTCTGGACATCAATGAGATTCAGCGTCTGCTGCCGCACCGTTTTCCGTTTCTGCTGATCGACCGCATCGTCGAGCTCGATCGCAAGAAAAGGATTGTGGCCATCAAGAACGTCACCATCAACGAGCCGTTCTTCGCCGGACACTTTCCCGGCGCGCCGGTCATGCCGGGGGTGCTCATTGTGGAAGCCATGGCCCAGGCGGGCGGGGTTTTGCTGTTCACCGAAGTCGAAGACCGCGAGAGCAAGCTGGTGCTATTCACCGGAATTGAACGGGCCAAGTTCCGCCGGCCGGTGGTTCCCGGCGATCAACTGCGCATTGAGGTCGAAGTGCGGGTGTGGCGCGGTAACGCGGGGCGCATGGAGGGCATAGCCTACGTCGGCGACAAGCGCGCCGCCGAAGCTATTGTGAGCTGCCGGTTGGTTGACAAATCGCGCGCGGTGCAGGCAGCCTCCTCAGGGACCGAAACCGAATAGTGCGCTGATCGCCGCAATGCCTTCTACGTCCATGGCCGGTGCCCACACAGAGATGAACGTTCATCCCACAGCCATCATCGATCGGCGCGCCAAGGTCCACCCCAGTTGCCGGATCGGTCCTTACTGTGTGATTGGGCCTGACGTTGAACTAGGCGAGGGATGCCATCTGGTTTCTCATGTAGCCATTGAAGGCCCAACGAAAATCGGCGCCCATAACGGCTTCTTCCCGTTTTGCTCGATTGGGATGGCGCCGCAGGATCTGACCTACGCCGGCGAACCGACGCGCCTGGAAATCGGCGACCACAACGAGATTCGTGAGTTCGTCACCATCAATCGCGGCACGGTGAAAGGTGGCGGGTTGACCCGCGTGGGCAGCCACACCCTTATTATGGCTTACACCCATGTCGCGCACGATTGCGTGATCGGCGCCCATGTCATCCTGGCCAATGCGGCAACTCTCGGCGGCCATGTCACCGTCGAAGAATGGGCCCAGGTAGGCGCGCTCTGTCCGGTACACCATTTTGTTCGCATCGGCGCGCATTCATTTGTCGGAGGCGGGACAACCATCACTCGCGACGTTCTTCCCTTTTCCAAGACTTCCGCTGCCCGCGACGCGCAGTCTTATGGAGTGAACGCAGTCGGGCTCGAGCGCCGTGGTTTCAGCAAAGAACGAATCCGCAAAATTCACCACGCATACAAAGTCCTGCTGGCATCGAAACTCAACACCTCACAGGCTCTGGAAAAGCTGAAGTCAGAGCCGGACCAGGGCAAAGACGTCGAAGCCCTGATAAAGTTTATCGAACAATCCGAGCGGGGAGTGATTAAGTAGCACTCAGCACTCAGCATTCAGCTCCACTTTGCCCTGTCATCCTGAGCGCAGTAGACTCTCCGCAAAGCGGAGAGTCTGCGGAGTCGAAGGACCCTGAGTTTGGCGGGGCTGCCGCAGGGAGTTCTTCCGACCGACACTCGCCACGGTGGTTTTCGTTTACACTGACGGGCGATGCCCGACAGTAAGAAACTTGGCCTCATCGCCGGCAACGGCCGCTTCCCGTTTCTGGTGCTGGAAGCCGCCCGCGCTCAGGGCTATGAGGTCATCGTCGCTGCCATCAAGGAAGAGGCTGCCCCTGAGATCGAATCGCGAGGCGCGACGTCGGTTCACTGGCTCTCGCTGGGAGACCTTTCCAAACTGATCGAAACTTTCAAGAACGAGCATGTTCATCGCGCGATCATGGCCGGACAGGTCAAGCACAAACAGATTTTCTCCAGCATCCGGCCGGATTGGCGTTTGGCCAAGCTTCTGCTCTCGCTGGGTACGCGCAACACCGATTCTTTGCTGGGAGCAGTCGCAAAAGTTCTGGCCGACGAAGGCATCACTTTGGAGAACTCCACCTCTCTTCTCGAACCGCTGCTCGCCAAGCCGGGCGTGCTTACCAAGCGCGCCCCCTCGGAGCAGGAAAAGAAGAACCTCACCTACGGACGCGCCGTCGCCCGGCATCTGGCGCAATACGATATTGGCCAGACGGTGGTGGTGGCGGAAACTGCCTGCGTAGCGGTCGAAGCTATGGAAGGCACCGATGCGACCATCGAACGCGCCGGTCAGATCATGGCTTCGCTCGAATCCGATCCTTCGACCTTGAGCCGGGCGCTTACCGTAGTCAAGATTGCCAAGCCAAATCAGGATATGCGCTTCGACGTGCCGGTGATCGGAGTGAAGACAATTGAAGTGATGCGGAAAACCGGCGCCACTTGTCTGGCATTGGATGCAGGCAAATGCCTGCTGCTTGACGATACGATCACTGCCGCCGCGGACGCGGCGAACATCGCTGTTGTGGCAGACTAGGACTGTCTCAACACAGCTACAAATGCTGAACGCTCCAGGAGTCCCTATGTCCGAACCCGCTCGCCTCGCCGATCAAATCCGCCGCGCCTTCGATGGAGATGCCTGGCATGGCGACTCTCTCCTCGAACTCCTCGACGGCGTCAATGCCAGCATGGCGGCAGCCCATCCCATCAAGAATGCGCACAGCATCTGGAAACTCGTTCTGCACATCGCGGCTTGGGACGATGTCGTTCTAAGACGCTCCAGTGGCGCAGCCTTGGAACTCGAAGACGAGCAGAACTTCCCGCCGATAAAAGACGCCAGTGACGCGGCTTGGCGCAAAACGATCGCGCACGCAAAGCGTATTCATACCCAACTGGTGAAGGCGGTCGCGGCCTTCCCCGATTCGCGCCTGCAGGACCAAGTTCCGGGCAAGACCGAAGACCATCACACCTTCTTCTACATGTTCAGCGGAATCGTGCAGCACGAACTCTACCACGCAGGCCAGATCGCACTATTGAAGAAGGCGCAGATCCGTTGAATGACTGCTGACCGACGTTTTGTGATTAAATCAACAGGTCCTCCGGCAACCGGCCAACTGAGAACCGAGAACTGACAACCGGCAACTTCATCAACGTCGCCGTGATTGGCGTGGGCACGTTTGGCCGCAACCACGTTCGCGTCTACCATCAACTCGCCCGTGAGGGGATGCCGGTACGGCTGGTCGGAGTAGTGGACCCGGACACGGCGCGGGCTGACGCGGTAGCGCGCGAATTCGCCTGCCGCAGTTTCGGCTCGATCGGGCAACTCATTACTACGCACAGCGAAGTCCAGGCAGCCTCGGTCGCCGTGCCCACCATCCATCACCTCAAGACCGCCCAGCAGTTGATGGAGTCCGGCATTGACGTGCTGATCGAAAAGCCGCTGGCCACTTCTCTCGCTGAAGCCGACGAACTCATTCGCCTGGCCCAGCGCCTGGGCCGCATCGCCCAGGTCGGGCACCTCGAACGATTCAATCCCGCGGTTCGCGCCACACTTCCCATAATTACCCGGCCCATGTTTTTTGAAGTGCATCGGCTCAGCGTGTTCACGCCCCGCTCGCTCGATGTGGACGTCGTGCTCGACCTGATGATTCACGATCTCGATATCGTGCTCTCATTCGTGAATTCTCCGGTCAAGGAAATCCGCGCCGTGGGGTTGCCCATCCTTTCCGGCAAGGTGGACATCGCAAACGTACGCCTCGAATTCGACTCCGGCTGCGTAGCCAACTTTACCGCCAGCCGGGTCTCGACCGAGCGCGTCCGCAAGCTGCGCTTTTTTCAGCCCAGGCAGTACGTCTCTCTCGACTACGGGCGGCAGGATGTTCTGGTGTTCAGCGTCGGGCAGGGAGAATCTTCGGGAACGCCGTCGGTGAATCCGCAAATCCAGGTGGCGAAACCTCCCACCACGGGCGAAGAGCCTCTCCACGCTGAACTGAATTCATTCCTCGAGTCGGTACAGCTGCGTTCCCAGCCTGTGGTCACTCTGCAAGGCGGTCGGCGCGCTTTGGCCATAGCCCTCGACATCGTCGCGTCGATCGGCGAGCACGGAAGAAAGATTGATCTGGAGCGCCTGCACGCCTGATTGTCTCCCCGTAACTGTCAAGTTTTGTAAAGCGGGTGATCATTCTGGTGCTCTTAAGTACTCGCCCTTTCAGCTTCGCGGATTCGCGCGAAAGGTGCGAAAATAAAGGTTACAGACGCTGCTGCACACTAGCGAATCCGTCAAGCCAGATTGGAAGCAGTCTGGCATGAGGAGGATTCTCTGCCCTTGCAACTAATGTCTTGCGGCGCGTGTCTAACCAGCAGGTAAGCGGTTCGATGTCAACGACGCAAATCCCGCCCGCCAATCCGGCGCCGCCCGCGCGACGTTCCGAGAGCGCAGATCTGTACGATGCGCGTTACTGGGAGTCGGCTTATCGGGAAATCAACGAAGCGCCTACGCTGTTGATCAAGCTTCAGGATGATTTGACGGAGGCCCGCCGGCGCGAAGCTTTTTGGATCTCTGTAGTCGTGCACCTGGTGGTGGTTCTGCTCATCGTGAACTCCGAAAAACTGGCCGGATTCCTGCCCCGACAAACCATCGTCGCAGTGAGTCCCGCACTGTCGAATCAGAAAGACGCTACCTTTCTGGAGCTGCCTCCCGACGAACAGAAGGTGAGCAAGCGTCCGGACACGAACATTCTGTCGGATAAAGACCGGATCGCCACTTCGCACGCGCCGCAGTTGGATCGTCAGGAACTGAAAAAAATTCTCGACGCATCCCGCCCAGGCCGGCCCGGAGCAAGCGGCCTCGCCGCCCCGCAACCTCAAGCCGCGCCGGCAGCCACCCCAAATCCCGAGCCACCCGCACCCCCACCGCCCGCGCCGCCCGTGGTTGCGAAACTTCAGAGCCCGCCGGCCGCAACTCCCAAGTCGGTTTTTGGCAGCAGTCCACTGTCTGCCGGTTCAGCCATCGAAGAGGCGGCTCGCGCCGCCGCCGCGAATCGTGGAGGCTACGGCGGCGACAGCGGAGACTACGGCCTCGGTCAAGGCAGGAAGCCGACAGCAGCGATGGGACCTCTCGAAGTCCTCACCGATACCATGGGCGTGGATTTCGGGCCGTACCTGCAGCGCGTGCTGCACGACGTGAAAGTGAACTGGTACAACCTCATCCCAGAGTCCGCGCGCGCCCCCATCATGAAGAAGGGCAAAGTGACCATCGAATTCGCCATTCTCAAGAACGGCACCGTCGCCGGAATGAAATTGATCTCGACCTCGGGAGACGTCGCGCTCGACCGCGGCGCCTGGGGCGGCATCACCGCATCGAATCCCTTCCCCCCGCTACCCAACGAATTCGGCGGCCAGTATCTCGGATTACGTTTCGCCTTCTACTACAACCCCGACAAAGCCGACTTGCAATAGCCGGGACGCGTCATGGCGCTCTAAGCTCCGGTTAGATGATTCAAGGCTTAAGCTTAAAGACGACCCCACAACCAAACCCGCTGCACCCTGAGCCCCCACCTTGGTAAGTAGTGCCATAGAAGTTCCCAGCCGAATCCCGGATTAGATCCCCCGAAGGAAAGATGCCTGTTCCCTGAGTGAATCTGTACAGTACGGTCTCCTTCCAGCCGCTGGACGTGTGCCGTAGCTGATAGACCGTACCGCAGCCGTTACCAACAGTGCATCTGGCTGTTTCGCCTCCTAGCGATGTAGTGCCATAGAGGTTATCTGACGCGTCCAAGAACAACGCTCCGTCCGGATTTGCTCCGTCTGGCGGTCCCGTGAAGGTGTGAAGGACGGTTTCCTTGTTCGTTGTATCCAGCTTGAACACCACTCCAAGATCGTTAGCGCCGCCGTAGTAAGTTGTGCCGTAGAGGTTGCCCGCTGAATCCCGGACTAAGCCTGCAAATGGCTCGGCTCCGTCGTTTCCTCCGGTAAACCTGTAGAGCACAGTCTCTTTGTCGGCTGGCTCCAA
>Ga0210410_10000676_pt1 | contig 35494 bp, 23 predicted proteins | sample IncBWC4MmetaG_FD_161058 | JGI IMG/M metagenome (GOLD analysis project Ga0210410, IMG submission 161058) | Forest soil microbial communities from Barre Woods Harvard Forest LTER site, Petersham, Massachusetts, United States - Inc-BW-C-4-M | ecosystem: Environmental > Terrestrial > Soil >...
TGAAGAGGGCGCCTCGTTGCCGGCGGGGAGAACCATCGGAGTGGTTTTTCCGTTGCTTCCTCATCTTTCCCTTCTCACTTCCATCGCACCCTTTATTGGCCGAGCTCCGCCATATCTGTAGACCTTCACACAGGATTGAAAAATCAGGCAGGGTTCGTCCGTCGGGAACCGGTCGGGCGATAGCGGACAGCGCAACAAAATGGGACCGTGCTGTTCGTCCGATGCATTCACCTACATAAAGCTGTCGGTTCAGCACTTAAGCACTGGGAGGCTTCAATGAAGCGGTTATCGGGGCGCCTGTCGTTTGGGCTCTTCCTGGCTGCGGTTTCCGCGAGCAGCGGTTGGGCGCAGAAAGCGCTGACCTGGCAGGAAGTGCGAGACAAATTCGAGCAGGCGAATCCGTCTTTGCGCGCAGGACAAATTGGCGTGGACGAATCGCGGGCCCAGGAGATTACGGCCTTTCTCCGCCCTAACCCGAACCTGGCAGTAACGGTCGATGGCATTCAGATTGCGCCTTCGCAGGGCGTTTGGAGGCCGCTAGCCGGAGCTACCGAGTCGCCGAACGTCAGCTACCTGCACGAACGCCGGCACAAGCGGGAGCTGCGGTTGGAAAGCGCCCAAGACGCAACCAAGATAGCGGTTTCTGGCCAGTCGGATCTGGAACGGACTCTCGTGTTTGAGTTGCGAAACGCTTTCACTCAGACGCTTCAAGAGAAGGCTGTTCTCAGCCTCGCCAAGGAGAACCTTTCCTACTACGACCACGTTTTGGACGTCAATCGTGAGCGTTACAAGGCTGGCGCAATCGCTCAAGTTGATTTGGACCGTCTTGAAATACAGCGGGTGCAGTACGAATCCGATCTGCAAACTGCGGAAGTGAACCTGCGCACCGCAAAGATCCAGCTCCTGGCGCTGCTAAACGATCGCACGCCGGTTGAGCAGTTCGATGTTACGGGCCCATTCGATTTTTCGGAGCAGATCGTTCCTTTGGATTCCGTGCGGCAAGTTGCTCTCGATACGCGGCCAGACTTGCGGGAAGCTATCCAGGCCATTGAGAAGGCGAAGACGGACCATCGGCTCGCGGTCGCAAATGGTTCGACCGATCCGACGTTCGCCGCATGGTGGACGCACAACCCTTCGTTCAACAACCCGTTTGACCATGAGAGTTTGGGTGGGAGTGTGAGCATTCCGTTGCGGGTCTTTGATCGCAACCAAGGAGAAAAATTGCGTACTCAGCTCGACATCGGACGGAGCGAACAGTTGAAGGAAGCTGCGCGGGCGCAGGTGTTCAGCGATGTTGATTCCGCTCACGCAACCGTGACGAGCACGGTGACTCTTCTCGAGCCCTACAAAGCGCATTATCTTCAGCAAGCATCGCGAATCCGGGACACAATTTCGTTTTCCTACGAGCACGGCGCGGCGTCTCTCCTCGATTTTCTGAATGCGCAGGCAGACTACCGGAGCGTCCAACTCAGCTATCTCAACCTGGTAGGGTCCTATTTGAACGCGGCAAACCAGTTGAACTTGGCGGCCGGACGAGAGGTTATTCAATGAGGGGTCCGGTCAGAGAAGTTTCGGTCGTCTTTTTCACTTTGGCGCTCCTGGCGGCGGGTTGCGGGCCGAGCAAAGGCGACCCGAAGGAGGAAGCACCTCCCGCGGCCACAGTGGAGCGAGAAGAAAATGTAAACCTGGTCCACGTGGACCATCGGGAGCAATTTCCGCTGGCCGCTGCGGTCCAATATATCTCGACATCGCAGTTGATGGCGACCGGGGCGATAGGCCCTGACGTCTCGCGAACGGTGCCAGTCATTTCCCTGGCCGCGGGGCGCGTGGTCGATATTCACGCGAAGCTGGGTGACACCGTGAAAAAAGGCCAACTTTTGCTGCGCGTGCAAAGCGCGGACCTGTCCGGGGCCTTCTCTGACTACCGAAAGGCAATAGCGGATGAGCAACTCGCGCACACGCAGTTAGAGCGAGCAAAGCTGCTCTACGACAAGGGAGCAATCTCCTTAAACGATTTGCAGGTGGCGCAGGATGCGGAAGACAAGGCCAAGGTAGACGTGGAGAACACGACGGAGCGCCTTCGGGTGCTCGGTGCGGACATCAACCACCCGGCGGCTATCGTGGATATTCGCGCTCCCGTTTCCGGCGTGATTACGGACCAACAGGTTACCGCTGCCGGCGGCGTGCAGGGCCTCAGCTCGCCCAATCCTTTCACGATCTCAGACCTCTCACACGTTTGGATTCTTTGTGACGTGTACGAGAACGATCTGGCCAACGTACACGTCGGCGAGACAGCGGAAATTCGACTGAACGCCTATCCCGACAAGGTATTCACCGGGCGCATCGGAAATGTGAGTCCAATTCTCGATCCCAGTCTTCGCACGGCCAAGGTGCGCATCGAAGTGGTCAATCCGGGATTGATGCGTGTCGGAATGTTTGTCACCGCCACATTCCGTGGGCAAAAAAAGGAAACGCACGCCGCCGTCCCCGCTGCAGCAATCTTGCATTTGCACGATCGTGATTGGGTGTACGTCCCGATTGGCGGAGACAAGTTTCGCCGGACGGAAGTTGTGGCTGGCGGCAGTTTGCCCGGCAATAGGCAGGAAATTATTTCAGGGATACAGCCGGGCCAGCAGGTCGTGGGCAATGCGCTGGCGCTCCAGAACACGGTGGAGCAATAGGTGAGGGGGAAGGGAACTATCGGATGGTGGCAAAGCGATGCGCGGGCTGATTGATTTTGCTCTGAACAATCGGTTCATGGTGCTGGCGCTGGCGGTGGTCCTGCTGGTCTGGGGAGCCATATCGTTTCATAACCTCCCGGTCGAGGCTTACCCCGACGTCGCTAACAATTACGTCCAGATCATCACGCAATGGCCAGGACGAGCAGCGGAAGAGGTCGAGCAGCAAGTCACGATTCCCATTGAGATCCAGATGAACGGAACGCCACATCTGGCGCACCTGCGTTCAGCCTCGCTGTTTGGGCTGTCCAGCGTGATGCTCATCTTCGACGATGATTCAATCAATGACGTGAACCGAGAGAAGGTGCTCGAAAGGCTTTCGCAGATCACATTGCCCAATGGTCTGCAGCCGCAGATGGGAGCGGACTGGAGTCCGGTAGGACAGATCTTCTGGTACACCCTGAAGAGTACCAATCCGAAATACGACCTGATGGAACTGAAATCCATTGAAGATTGGACGCTCGAAAAACAGTTCAAATCCGTGCTTAACGTAGTCGATGTTTCAAGCTTCGGCGGGCCCACGCGCGAATACCAAGTGCGCGTTGACCCCACCAAGCTTGTGGCTTATGGGCTCAGTCTTAGCCAAGTGGAGCAGCAGCTCGCGAACAATAATACCAACGCTGGCGGAAGTTTCCTCGAGGCCGGGTTGCAGCAAATCAATGTGCGCGCTCTGGGGTTGTTTTCGAACATAAGCGACATCGAACAGACACTGATCAAGGCGCAGAACGGAACTTCGATTCGCGCGAAAGACATTGGAATCGTTACGCAAGGCCCGAAGATTCGTTTGGGGCAAATCGGCAAAGCCATTCGGCGCGTGGACGGAACCGTACTGGACAGCGACGATGTTGTGGAGGGAATCGTCCTCTTGCGCAAGGGCGCCAACGCGGATGAAACGCTTGCAGCCATACATAAAAAAGTGACGGAGCTGAACGAGCAGATTCTTCCGCCGGGCGTAAAAATTGTCCCGTTTCTGGATCGCAGCGACCTCTTGCATGTGACAACCCACACCGTGCTTCACAACCTAACTGAGGGTGTGCTGCTTGTTTCTGTAATTCTTTTCTTCTTTCTCGGTAATATTCGTGGTGCCATCATCGTGGCGCTGACGATTCCGTTTTCGTTGCTCTTCGCTTCCATTTGCCTGGATCTCAATCACATTCCCGCCAATCTTCTCTCCCTGGGCGCGTTGGATTTCGGCATGGTGGTCGATGGAACGGTGGTGATCATCGAAAACATCGTGCGGCACTTCAGCTTGCCCAGCAGCGCGCACAAGACGCCTCTTGAACGAATTCGCGACGCGGTACAGGAAGTACTGCGCCCGGTCTTTTATGCGCGTGCCATCATCATCGCAGCGTACCTGCCCATTTTTACTTTGCAGAGCGTGGAAGGCCGGCTCTTCAAGCCTATGGCGTGGACGGTTTCATTCGCGCTGATTGGCGCATTGATTTTCTCCATAGTCATCGCGCCGGTGCTGGCGCTAATTCAGTTCCGCCACGGAATACGAGAGTGGCACAACCCAGTCATGAACTTTCTCCGCGAGCGATATCGAGTAGCGGTCAAGTGGGCCATCGAACATCGCGTCGTAACCGTGGGAGTTGGCGCTGCGGCTTTTGCGACCGCCGTGTTTCTCATGATGAGTGGAGTGATCGGTTCAGAATTCCTGCCACACCTTGATGAGGGTGCCATCTGGGTGCGCGGAACGCTCGCGCCTAGTACCGGTCCGACCGAGGGCGTGCGCGTCGCAAACCAGGCGCGTGTTCTGTTGGCGTCATTCCCCGAAGTCAAGGTGGTTACCAGTCAGGTCGGACGGCCGGATGACGGCACCGATACGACCGGATTCTTCAACACAGAGTATTTCGTCGACCTCAAGGCAAAGGATCAATGGCGTCCGGTATTTCACGAGGACAAAGAGGAGCTCATCGCGGCCATGGACCGCGAGCTCAGTAAGATGCCAGGAATTCTGTGGAACTTTTCTCAACCCATCGCAGACAACATGGAGGAAGCAGTCAGCGGTGTGAAGGGTGAACTCGCTATCAAGCTGTATGGCGATGATCTCCGCGTGCTCGAGGAAAAAGGCGATGAGGTGGTCAATGCGATGCGTCATGTTTCCGGTGTGCAGGACTTGGGATTGTTTCGAGTGCTAGGCCAGCCAAATCTGAATATCGCAGTCGACCGGCAACAGGCCGCGCGGCACAGCATCAACGCGTCGGACGTGCAAGATGCGGTGGAAACCGCAGTCGGCGGTAAAGCGGTAAGCCAAGTGCTGCAGGGCGAACAGCGTTATGACCTGGTGGTGCGCTATCAAGCGCCCTATCGCAGCACCAAGGAGGCAATCGAAAATATCCGGCTTGTGTCGCCCACGGGAGAGCGCGTCGCGCTGGCACAACTCGCGAACGTCGGAGTCCGTGACGGCGCCTCCGAAATATATCGCGAGGAAAATTCCCGCTATGTCGCCATCAAGTACAGCGTGCGAGGCCGCGATCTTGGCAGCGCGGTGGAAGAAGCGATGAAGCTCGTGAGCGCACAAGTGAAGCTGCCGGTTGGATATCACATTGATTGGGCGGGCGAGTATGAAAGCCAGAAACGTTCTCAGCGACGACTGATGATCGTTGTGCCCCTCACCATCCTCGTCATTTTCATTGTTCTGTACACAATGTTTGCGTCCGCGAAATGGGCTGCGTTAATTCTCGCCAATGTCGCGATTGCGCCGATTGGCGGTCTGCTGGCGCTGCTGATGACAGGCACGCACCTTAGCGTGTCTTCCGGTGTTGGCTTTCTGGCGCTATTTGGCGTCTCGGTGGAAACAGGTGTGATCATGCTGGAGTACATCAATCAGCTTCGCGCCGCGGGTCACACCATCGAGTCCGCGGCCATCGAAGGCGCAGTCCTGCGATTGCGTCCCATCATGATGACCATGCTGGTGGCCACGTTGGGCCTTCTACCGGCGGCGCTGTCGCGTGGTATCGGTTCAGATTCGCAGCGGCCTTTCGCCATCGTGATCGTAGGCGGATTGATCGGCGCACTGCTTCTCAGCATCTTCTTGCTGCCAACGTTATATGTGTGGCTCGCTCGCGACGGCGACCGCTTGCCCCAGCCGGAAGCCGAATTTGGCGAAGGCGCTTAGCGGACTGAAAGGGGCTGCTCACCCCGCGGAAAGATACCGGTGCGCAAAGGTGACCGCCATAGCGCCCTCTCCAACCGCGGAAGCGCAGCGTTTCACCGACCCGTGGCGCACGTCGCCTGCTGCGAAGAGTCCGGGAAGATTCGTCTCCAGATAATACGGACTGCGATCAAGCGGCCATCCGCCATTCGACGATTTGCCTTCAAAATGTAGATCTGGCCCGGTAACCAAATAGCCGGCGTCGTCGCGCACGACTCCTGCTTCCAACGCCCAATCGGTGTGCGGCGAGCCCCCGATGCAGACGAAGAGCCACTTGGTCTCAAAACTCCGCTCTTCTCCAGTTTTCCGATTCGCCAGAGTAATGGCTCGCAGCACTTCGTCGCCTTCCAACTTAATGACTTCCGTATTGGTAAGGACCTCGATATTAGGAGTCGAGCGGATCTGATCAATCAAGTAAAAGGAGAGTGTGCTTTTGAGCGTGTCGCCGCGAACGACCAGGGTCACGAGCTTAGCGAACCGCGAGAAATGCAGCGCTGCTTGCCCCGCCGAGTTGCCGCCTCCCACAATGAAGACGTGTTGGTTGCCGCACATAGATGCTTCGCTGGCTCCGGCCCCGTAGTACACGCCCGCGCCAATGAAGCGGTCCTCGTTTGGCAACCCTAACCGGCGGTAATCGATGCCCGTGGCGCAGATCGCCGTGCGTGCCACGATTTTGGTGCCATCTGCCAAATACCCGGTGCGCTTGCCGGCACTGAACTCACCGCGGACGCCCTCGCGCGCGAGCAGGATCTCCGCGCCAAAGCGGCAGGCTTGCTCGCGAGCGCGCTCGGCCAAATCAGCGCCACTAATTCCGGACGGAAAGCCCAGATAGTTTTCTATCTTCGGACTGCTTCCCGCTTGCCCGCCGATTGCCCATCTTTCCACCAGAACCGTCTTCAACCCTTCGGATGCGCCGTACACTGCGGCGCTCAGCCCTGCCGGGCCAGCTCCGTAAATTGCAAGGTCGTATTGAGTGCACGACGGAGTATGAAACCATCCGAGCTTTTCGATGATTTGACGGACGGTGGGACGTTCTATGCGGGTGCCATCAGGGAAAACGCAAACCGGCAACCTGGGGTCGCGCGCGTGTTCGACGCCGATCTGGCGCGCTTGTTCGTTCGAGTGGATTTCCACCCACTCGAAAGGCACATCGCTGCGATGCAGGAAATCCCGGATGGCATAGGCCACGGGAGAACCCGGCGAGCCGAACAACTTCAGCTTCGGCGGTTGGTCCTGTTCAGTTGGCATCTGCCGGAGTTCTCCTGCCGATCTCAACCCTGGATACGATAGTGCTACTCACGCGAGCATAATCTGGCCGACATAGCACCAGCGCCCGTCTTCACCAGGTTCGAACGACTGAATAATCGGATGATGGGTTTTGTGGAAGTGTTTCGTGGCGTGCTTGTTCACGGACGTATCGCAACATCCGACGTGACCGCAAGTCAAACACAGGCGCAGGTGTACCCACTCGTCGCCTGTTTGCAGGCACTCCAGGCAGCCGTCGCTGCTTGGCTCAACGTCGCGAATCTCCTCCGCGTGTTCACAGATCATTGTCGCCATGGCGAGTCTCCTGTAAACAGCATCGAGACCGGAACGCGGCCTTTAGGGTATGGCCGACACCAATCGGCGCGCGGCAAGAGACAGCATCAGTCGGGATATACCACTGAACAGCATGCTGAATCCCACAAGAATTCCCAGCACCCATCCCGCATTCGCGGGCCACGTTCTATAAATGATGATGGCGAGAAGCAGTGTGACAATAGAATCCACGAACAGCCATCCCGAACCAGCCATCGGTCGCAGGCGCACTGCCAAGACAAATTCCACGATGCTCTCTACAAATAAATATATGGCGAGCGCAAGCGTCAGGGTAACCATGCCTGTAAGCGGGTTCCACAGCAGGTACGCCCCAGCGACGATGTACACGATCCCCAACAACAACTCGAATAGAAGACTGCCCGTGCTGCGTGTGTGCCACCCAAACACCCAATGAGCAACGCCGCTAAAAATCAGCAGCCATCCGAACAGCACTGTTATGGCGATTCCCGCAGCGGGCGGTATCACGATAGCCAGAATTCCGGCCAGGATCATCAGCACGCTTAGCGCAATAGACCACCCCAGGGACTTCCGCACGATTACAGGAATGGGAGTTGATGTAACGCTCATGAGGTTCCTCCGAAGGTCCCTCTGGAACCTTCTGAATTGTTCGTACTGGGATACTTTTTGACTGGGAAGCTGGGCTCGGTTACTTGCTATTGACCTTCGCTTTGGTCTGGAATCACCACAAACGCCGCTTGTCCTTGGCGCATGATGCGAAGCAGTGTTTGGCCTTTGGCGTCGGCCGCTAGCTTGTTGAAGTCCGCCACAGAGTTCACGTCGTGGCGGTTGATGCTCATGATGATGTCCCCTTGTGTAAGGTATTGCGCCGCGGGGCTACCCGGATCAATTTCCGTGACGACTGCTCCGTGCGTTTCCGACGGTACGCCAAGCTGCTTGCGCAGGTCCGACGTGAGGTTTTGCACTGTAACGCCACGCAGCGCTCCCTGATTCGGTGATTTGCTCGGTCCGCCCGTGTAAGCAAGGTTGCTGGGACGTTGCTCGAGCGTGACGTTCACCGCTTGCGGTTGGCCATTGCGAAGAATTTCCAATGTAGCCGGGGTTCCCGGGTTCGTGCTGGCAACCATAGCCAGCAGCTCCGCCGAATCGCCCACCGTTTGACCGTTAAATTTCCGGACAATGTCGCCGGGTTTCAATCCGGCTTTGGCCGCCGGACCTCCGGGACTTACGTCTTGCACCAATGCTCCGGAAGTGTCGGGCGCTTTAAACTCCTGGGCCAGTTCCGGAGTAACTGGTCCAATCGTGGCGCCTAGATAGCCGCGCGTCACTTTTCCTGTTTTAACCAGGGATTCCATAGCGCGCTTTGCCATGTTGATGGGTATGGCGAATCCGATGCCGACAGACCCCCCTGTCTCACCTTGGCCAGGGCTTAAAATCGCCGTGTTGATTCCGACCATTTCACCTCTCACGTCCACGAGTGCGCCGCCAGAATTTCCGGGGTTGATCGCTGCGTCTGTCTGAATGAAGTCTTGCACTTGCTCGATATTTCCTTGCGAGCGCCCAACCGCGCTGACTGTACCGCGCGTCACGGTAAAGTTCAGGCCGAAAGGATTGCCAAAGGCCATAACCGTGTCACCCACGTGCAGGTTGTTGGAGTCACCGAGCGGTATGGTAGGAAGACCACGGCTATCGATCTTCACTACGGCCACATCAGTGTCCGCGTCGCCCCCAACAACCTTGGCCTTGAACACGCGTTTGTCGTTGAGCATCACTTGAATACTCGTCGCTTTGTCGATTACGTGATTGTTTGTCACGATGTAACCCGTCGGATCAAAGAGTATGCCCGTCCCCAGTGCGTGCTGGCGCTGATCGCGTGGTACCTGCGGAAGCTGATTGCCGAAAAATTGTCGAAGCATCGGATCCATGAACAAAGGAGATTGTTCCGCTTTTACCACCTGCTCTGTGCGGATATATACAATGGCGGGTGACGTTGCCTGCACAATGCGCTCATACCCTTTATCCTGACGTTCCAGCAGGTCGATCTCCGGCCCCTCCAGCCCAGGCCGCGCCGCCAGGACAAATTGGCCGTGGTGGCGAGAAATGTATGAGCTGCCAATAATTGTTATTGCCACCAAAGCCAGGAGTCCCAGGCGCAAGGCTGATCCTGGCGCTGACGTGGAAAGTGGTTCTCGAATGCGCCGCATGGAACTTCTCCTTAATAATTTTGTGTCTGCTGTTTAGACTTCTCCTGTGCGTGGTTGGATTCGGCGGCTTCGACCTTTCTATTTGCCGCGTAAGATTGCGGCGCTGTCAGCATCGATGACTCAGGATCCCGATGCTCCCTTTGCGGCTCCCGAAGTGGTTTTCAATTTGCCTGGGCAGGCCCGATTCGCGGAGCGGTGCTTTAATCTCCAGAACGCCATCCTTGTACTCTGCGGTGAGCCGTTGTGTATCGGCGCCTTCTGGCAGAGCTATGGTCGACCACCCAACGCGATGAAATGGACGCAAACTGCCCTCTGAATTAACTCAGCACCTTCGAGTCCAGTGCGGAGCACATCGCGAAGGCTCCCTAACTACGTTTGCATGCTTGTCTATTGCAATGCCTTAGTACGCGCAAATATTTCGCAGAATATTTGCTGTGGCAACCTGAGCGCCCGCCGCGTCAATAATTCGTCATTGCACCGACACACTCGGCTCCAAAGCATGTAGGCCACGAGTTCGGCGCGGTCACTTGATCGTGAAAACAAAGTTGAGACTACAGTCTTTTAGGTAAGAGCATCAGGCAAGCACAGTATCGACCCAAGAAAATAACAGTACGAATATCGCGTTCGAACTACTGCCGATCATCTTTGGCGCGGGACGAATTCGCGCTGTCGCTTACTCCAAACAGAGCGGCTCGTTTGTGTAGGGAGGCGGTCGTGGAAAAATCCCCCTAGGATACCGGTCCGTGTCGAGCGTCGAGCAAGGTCGCACCGTTCCGCCCTCTGAAAACACCGCGAGGACCATGTCTCGCAAGATTGGAGACGCTAATGGCGCCATCATAGGACAAAGCGCGGGACTTGCCGCGTTGCTCCAGGGGGTGGAGACCGTAGCACCGACCGACTCGAGTGTGCTTATTCTCGGCGAAACCGGTACCGGAAAAGAGCTCATTGCCAGAGCCATTCACAATCTGAGCTCCCGACGCGATCGCCCGTTCGTAAGAACCAGTTGTGCCTCCATTCCTGGCGGACTCCTTGAAAGTGAGCTCTTCGGGCGCGAGAAGGGTGCCTATACCGGGGCGGTAAGCAGGGAAATCGGACGCATCGAGCTGGCCAATAGCGGCACCCTGTTTCTCGACGAGATCGGTGAGATACCGTTGGAGCTGCAATCAAAGTTATTAAATGTTTTGCAGCAACAGGAATTCGAGCGGCTGGGCAGCCCCCGCACCATTCAAGTGGACTTCCGCCTGTTAGCGGCGACCAATAGGGATTTGGCCCATATGGTCAAGGAGGGCCGCTTTCGCAGCGACCTGTACTACCGCTTGAATGTCTTTCCTCTTACCGTTCCCCCGCTTCGCCACCGCCTCGATGACATACCCTTCCTCGTGTGGCATTTCGTCAAAAAATATGCCGAGCGCATGAATCGACGCATCGATACCATCTTGACCCAGGACATGGCAGTTATGGTCAGTTATTCGTGGCCCGGAAACGTTCGCGAGCTACAAAATTTTATCGAACGTTCGGTGATTTTGTCGCTAGATACAGTCTTGCACCCGCCGTTGCAGGAACTAAAGATGCCCGCCAAAAATGAACCTCCGAAAATACGCACGCTCGCCGACGCTGAGCGCGACGTCATCCGGGAAGCCCTGCTAAGCACGGATTGGGTTATCGGCGGTCAAAGCGGCGCTGCCGTGCGCCTTGGCGTGAAACGCACAACGCTGCTGTACAAGATGCGCCGCCTGGGAATCTCGCGCCCGAAACCTCACGAACCTCGCTGAAACTGACCAAGCACTGTCAGATATTTGACGCTCAGCTTTATTTCTTTGCCAGCGATCCAGCTCTGCGTGAACTCGGTTTCGCGTTCGAATCCTTTTCTCGTTTCCACCACAGGAGTGGGGGAGCCCCCAAGCCAACCGTTTGTGTTGACACTCCCGCTTTTCTGCGCGGATACTTTTAGAGAAGACGAATGTTCCTGCGCTCTTGTCTTTCCGTTCCAAGGAGCAAGCATGCCCGATGCCATCGCAATTGAAGTGAACGGCAAGCGCTATCCAGTCCAATACCCTCCGGAAACTCCTCTCCTTTATGTCTTGCGCGACGAGCTTGGCCTCACCGGCAGCAAATATGGCTGTGGAGAAGGGCAGTGCGGCTCTTGCACCGTTCTGATGGCTGGTCAGCCGCGCCGCTCCTGTCAAATTTCTGTCAGCGCCGCCGTCGGCAAACCGGTCACCACCATTGAGGGGCTAGAGAAAGACGGCCTCCTGCATCCCGTCCAGCAAGCCTTCATCGACGCCGGCGCCTTCCAGTGCGCCTACTGCACATCCGGCATGATCATGAGCAGCGTCGGCTTGCTGCAAAGCAATCCGAATCCTAGCTCTGACGAAATCGTGCAGTTCTTGCAAGGCAACGTCTGCCGCTGTGGCACTCACCCACGTATCGTCGATGCTGTGCACCAAGCTGCCAAGGCCATGCAGGGGCGTTCTCGATGAGCAAGCAATCGCCAGTATTCGCTGTCGAACCGGAACGCTACGAATTAACCTCCGGCTCCATCCACCATTTCGACCTCGCGCGCCGCGAATTCTTCAAACTCCTCGGGGCGGGCATCGCGGTCTTCGCCGCCGCAACTAATTCGCATGCAGCTCAGGAAACCGCGCCCTCCCACGGCTTCCACCCGCAAGATCTGCCTACCGACATCGCCGCCTGGCTCCACATCGGCGAAGATGGCGCCGTCACCGCCTTCTGCGGCAAGGTCGAAATCGGCCAGAATATTCGCACGTCGCTCGCACAAACTGTTGCCGATGAGCTGCGCGTCCCCTTCGAAAGTGTGCGCATGGTCATGGGCGATACCGCGCTCACTCCTTTCGACGCCGGCACGTTTGGCAGCCGCACCACGCCTACTATGACGCCGCAGCTTCGTCGCGTCGCCTCCGCCGCGCGCGATCTTCTCATCGAAGCTGCCGCAAAAGAATGGAACGTCGCTCCCAGCTCAGTCAAAGCCGCAAACGCAAAGCTCACCGATTCTGCGTCCGGCCGCACGCTGACCTACGCCTCGCTCGCCCGCGGCAAGACGCTCGCGCAAAATCTCCCCGCGGAAGATCCCGTCACGCCGCCGGCCGATTGGACCGTCGCCGGCAAGCCGCTCTCGAAAGTGGACGCACGCGATTTCGTCACCGGCCGCCATCAGTACACGCCGGATCTGCACCCCGCAGGCATGCTCCACGGAAAAGTTATGCGCCCGCCCTCCTTCGGTGCGACGCTCACCGTCTACGACGACAGTGCGGCCAGATCGATGAGCGGCGTAGTCATCGTTCGCGACGGCGATTTCGTCGCTGCCGCTGCGACCACGGAGCGCGAAGCCCGCGCTGCGCTCGCGGCCATTCGCGCCCAATGGAAAGAAGTGCCGCAAGTCTCCAGCCGCGAAATTTTCTCCTATCTGAAAAATAACGCCGAAGCCAAAACTGACGGCCGCCATCGCCAGCAGCAAGGTTTGGTGGAGACCGCCCTGGCTGGCGCCGCGCATCGGCTCGACGCAACCTATAATGTCGCTTACATCGCGCATGCTCCGCTGGAGCCTCGCGCCGCGGTTGCCGAATGGTCTGGCGATAAGCTCACCGTCTGGACTGGCTCGCAGCGCCCTTTCGGTGTCCGCGGCGAACTTGCGGACACGCTCCATATCCCCGAAAGCAATGTCCGCGTGATCGTGCCGGATACAGGCTCCGCTTACGGCGGCAAGCATACCGGCGACGCCGCAATAGAAGCCGCGCGCCTCGCCCGCGCCGCGCATCGGCCCGTCAAAGTTGTCTGGACGCGCGAAGAGGAATTCACCTGGGCCTACTTCCGCCCGGCCGGTGTGATCGAAATAAAAAGCGCGATCTCACCGGACGGAAAACTTTTGGCCTGGGACTTCCATAACTATCATTCGGGCTCCTCCGGAATCGAAACTCCTTACGCCGTTCCCAACGTCCGCACCGAATACCATTCCGTGTCGCTCGTTCTGCGCAGCGGCTCCTATCGTGGGCTCGCCGCAACGGCCAACCACTTCGCCCGGGAAACGCACATGGATGCGCTCGCCCACTCCGCAAACATCGATCCGCTCGAATTTCGGCTGAGAAACCTTGAAGACGCCCGCCTCCGCGCCGTCCTCGAAGCAGCCGCGAAAACACTTGGCTGGCCGCAAGCGAAAAAAGAAAATCGCGGCATGGGGATCGCCGCCGGCCACGAGAAGGGAAGCTACGTAGCAACTTGCGCCGAAATCGCCGTCGACGAAAAATCCGGCAGCGTGCGCGTTGTGCGCCTGGTCACAGCATTTGAATGCGGCGCCATCGTCAATCCCGACGGCCTGCGCAACCAGGTCATCGGCGCAAACATTCAGGGTCTCGGCGGCGCGCTCTTCGAAGCCATCGAATTTGAAAATGGCAGGATTACCAATCCGCGTTTCTCACGCTATCGCGTCCCGCGCTTCCGCGACGTCCCCGACATCGAAGCCGTGCTCCTCGATCGCAAAGACATCGCCCCCGCTGGTGCCGGCGAAACGCCCATCATGGCTGTCGCCCCAGCGATCGGTAACGCCATCTTCAACGCCACCGCGCAGCGCCTGAACAATCTTCCGCTAATTCCCAACGGCCTGAAGAAAACTTGATCCTGGACTGATCTAGGCTCGCGACGTTTCATCCCGACGGGATCGGGGCAATACGTAATGCGTAACCGGCATGCGCCTGCATGTAAACGCCTCGCCATTGACACCCGCTCCCATCCGGCATACCGTTCCGCGCCGATGAAAAACAAGATCCTCGCCGCAGCCATCGCGGTCGCAACGCTAGCAATCGCGCTCTCGCTACTCGGGGGCAAAAGCTTACCGCCGCTCGTTCCCATGATTCTGCGCTGGCTAGGCATCGCGCTAATCGCTGCCAGCGCCGTCAAGCGCCGCTCTTTAACTCCCTGGATCCTGGTCGGCCTTCTCGCAGGCATTGAAGTCGGCCACGACTTCCCATCATTCGCCGCCAATCTCCAATTTCTCGGCGCCATTTTCCTCCGCCTCATCCGCGTCATAATCGCGCCGCTCCTCTTCGGCACGCTCGTTGTGGGCATCGCCGGCCACGCCGACCTGAAAAAAGTCGGCCGCCTCGGCCTCAAGTCCCTCATCTATTTCGAGATCGTCTCCACCATCGCGCTGCTCATCGGCTTTGCCGCCATCAACATCAGCCGCGCTGGCGAAGGCGTCCACCTCCCCCCCTCCGCCACTGCCGAACCGCTCAATGCCACGCCGCACAGCGCCACGCAGCTCATTGTCGACATTTTTCCCGAAAATATCGCCAAAGCCGTCGCCGAAAACCAGGTCTTGCAAGTCGTCGTCTTCAGCATCCTCTTCGCCATGGCTCTCGCGCTCGTTCCCGAAGAGAAGCGCCGCCCCATGCTCGCCTGGGCGGAAAGCCTGTCCGAAACGATGTTCAAGTTCACCAACATCGTGATGTACGCCGCCCCTGTCGGCGTCTTTGGCGCAGTAGCCTACACGGTAGGCCATCTCGGTTTAGGCGTTCTGCTGCCGCTCCTGAAGCTGCTCGCCACGATGTATATCGCTCTCGTCGTCTTCGTCACTTGCGTCCTCTTTCCAATCGCGCTTCTCGTTCGCGTTCCCATAAAGAAATTCCTCAGCGCCGCCGCCGAGCCCGTCACCATTGCCTTCGCCACCGCCAGCTCCGAAGCCGCTCTTCCTCGCGCCATGGAAGGAATGGAGTCCCTTGGCGTGCCCCGCGAAACCGTCGCCTTCGTTCTTCCCACCGGCTACAGCTTCAATCTCGATGGCTCGAGCCTCTACCAATCCCTCGCGTTAATCTTCATCGCGCAAGCCGCAGGCATCCATCTCACCATCGCCCAGCAAGCCGTCATGCTTCTCACCCTCCTCATCAGTAGCAAAGGCACGGCCGGAGTAGCCCGCGCCTCCCTAGTCATCGTCCTCGCCGCAACCACCTCCTTCCATCTCCCTACCGAACCCCTCTTCCTCTTATTCGCCATAGATCAATTGATGGACATGGGCCGCACCGCCGTAAACGTCCTCGGCAACTGCCTGGCCACAGTCGTAATCGCCCGCTGGGAACACGAATTCCCGATCCCAAAATTGACGCCGTCGTAAAAGGATTGTTAGGAACACCTGAGCCGCTCGTGTATAACCATTCCAACCGAGCGCTTACAAGAGGCCCGGTTTAGAAATACACGGAGAGAGAAAAATGAAAAAATCAGCAACTTTTATATTAGCCGCCGCGGCTTTAGGCATCGTGACTTTGGTCGGCGTTGCCCAGGCTCAGAAGCAGGTCATCTACGCCTCTTCAGCCAAAGCCACCTATAAACCCATGCCGACGGGCGGCGCTTCCATGGACGTCCTTGCGGGTGACCCGGAAAAAGGCGCCCATAGAACGTTTACCAAGTTCGATCCCGGCTACGATGCGGGGATGCACAGCCACACTAACGACGTCTCCATTGTCGGCATCAAGGGCGCTTACCTGTACAAAGATGAAGCCGGCGAAAAGCGTGTCGGGCCTGGCGAATTTCTCTTCATCCCGGGGGGCCATAAGCATTGGAGCGGCGGCGACAAGGCCGAAGGCGCGGTATTTTATGAGGAAGGTTCCGGGAAGTTCGACATCATACCAGCGAAGTAGCGACACCACCTTTACCACCGTAAATCACGTACCTTCACCGAACGCTTAGGGGCTAGAGCGGGCGTCACCTCGGACGCCCGCTAACTCTATACCGCCCGCATTATCTTTTCCCTACCTCTGTTTCTCTCCCATTTAGCGCGCCCCGTAAATTACGGTACAATTAGAAGCTTATGCTTTCAGTGAATAACATCTCCATGCGCTTCGGCCCCCGCATCCTTTTCGAGGATGTGACCTGCACCTTTATGGCTGGCCGCCGCTACGCTGTGACCGGCCCCAACGGCGCCGGCAAATCCACATTCATGAAAATCCTCACCGGAGAACTCGAGCCCACCAAAGGCTCCATCACCGCCCCGAAGAAAATGGGCGTCCTCCGCCAGGATCAATTCGCCTTCGATGAATTCCGCGTAATCGATACCGTCGTAATGGGCAACAAAATTCTCTGGGATGCGTTGCAGGAGCGCGACGCTCTCTACGCCAAGCCCCACGAGCAACTCACCGACGCCGATGGCATGCGCCTCGGCGAACTCGAAGGCATCGTCGGCGAAGAAGGCGGCTACACCGCGGAAGCCGACGCCGGCATTTTGCTAGACGGCCTCGGCATAGAAAGCTCGCTGCAAGAGCGCAAAATGGGGGAGCTGCAAGGCGGCCAGAAAGTGCGCGTCCTGCTGGCACAAGCCCTCTTCGGCAATCCCAGCGCCCTGCTCCTCGACGAGCCGACCAACCACCTCGACCTCGATTCCGTGCACTGGCTCCAGGATTATCTTCGCGAATACGAAGGCGTCTTGATCGTAATCTCGCACGACCGGCATTTCCTCAACAGCGTCTGCACCCACACCGCCGATATCGACTACGAAACCATCATCATGTACGTCGGCGGCTACGACGACATGGTGGTCGCCAAGACCCACATTCGCGCCCGCATCGAGTCTGAAAATTCCCAGCGCGAAAAGAAAATCGCCCAGCTCAATGAATTCATTGCCCGCTTTTCCGCTGGCACCCGCTCCGCGCAAGCCACTTCGCGCAAGAAAGAAGTCGAGCGCCTGCAAACAACCGAGCTCGCCCGCTCCAATATTCAGCGCCCCTACATTCGCTTCGACATGAAGCGCGCTTCGGGCCGCCACCCGCTCGAAATCCGCAGCGTTGAAAAATCGTATGACGATCTCAAGGTAATCCCCCGTTTTTCAGCCAGCGTCACACGCGGGGAAAAAATCGCGCTGATGGGCCGCAACGGCACCGGCAAAACAACTCTGCTGAAATCACTAGTGCGCAACGCAACCGGCTATATCGAAGACTCCGATCGCGAGTTCCCCATCAACGGCGGCGCCGTCGTCTGGGGACACGAGGTTGCCGTAGGCTACTTCGCGCAAGATCACGGCGATTCCATCACCAAGGGCATGACTGCCATCGACTGGCTCTGGCAATTCGATCCTGCCGCCAATCAGCAGGAGCTTCGCGGCCTGATGGGACAAATGTTATTCAGCGGTGATGACGCCCTCAAGCCCACCAAAGCTCTGTCCGGAGGCGAATCGGCAAGGCTGATTTTTTGCAAGCTGATGCTGCAAAAGCCGAATTTCCTGATCCTCGACGAGCCGACAAACCATCTCGATTTGGAGTCCATCAACGCGCTAAACATCGCGCTGCAAAAATACGACGGCTCCGTCCTGCTCGTGACGCACGACCACGACGTGATCGACGAAGTCGCCACCCGCATCTGGCACTTCAAAGATGGCAAGATCGAAGACTTTAAGGGTCCATACGAAGAATACCTGGCCTACGCCCAGGAAAAAGCCTCTTAACCGCCGAACTCCACGATCTTGAGCACCCAGAAGGTGTATTGGCTACCGAGCTTTCTAGTCCCGGTACGTCTCGGCTGTAACACAACACAAATCAACTCACGCCAGAAGGTGACTCCCTTTTGACTTTTCCGTGACACTCCCTTCCTGGCTTCCGCCTAACTTAGTTCTGCCGCGAGCATCGCATCTTCAGACGTTGAGCATGCTGAAACCATGCCCGCGCCCAGGAAACCTGTTCTGTAGCTCATCGCGCCACTCATTTGCCGCGCTGACCTAAATCTTAATGTGGAGGTAAATCACTTTATGCAGCTCATCTTGAAGTGCGCAAAGGTCTCAGCCGCCCTTGCGTTAACAGTCGTCGCTCTTCCCAGGATCACACCCGCTCAGAGCTCAACGAATTCCTCGACGTCGGAGCAGAAGGAGCGCGGACATTATATTCAGACGAACTTGCTGGCGGATCCCACTCAATCAGTCGGTAAAGCGCCTGTGACCGACCCCAACCTGCTCAATCCTTGGGGACTCACCCGCTCCCCCAACGGCAGTCCGTGGTGGGTTGGCAACAATGACTCCGGAACCTCGACGCTATACGCCATCGTTCCGCCTCCCCCAAACGCACCCCCGGGAACGCCCCCGACCGCAGCCCCCACCAGCAACTTCGCAGCAGATCCGCATCCCGACTCCAACGGCAACGGGATCAACAGCCCATTTAACAACTTTGTCATGGTTCCCCCTCCTGGCTTCGCGCCAGGAACCCAGTCGGCGCCGACCGGCGTTGTCTTCAACGGTAGCCCCACCGATTTTCTTTTGAACAAGGGTATGCCCGCGAACTTGCCCGCCCTCTTCATCTTCGCCACCGAGGACGGAACGATTTCTGGATGGAATCCCGGTGCCAACGTCGCCGCGGGTAGCAAACCTCCCTCGGTAAACGCCGTCCTCGAAGTCGACAACTCCGACAAGGGCTCGAGGAACAGCGCGGTCTACAAGGGCATGACCTCCGGCGAAATCGATGGCAGGAAAGTCCTCTACGTCACCAACTTCCGCTCCGGCCGCGTCGAAGTCTACGACACCAATTTCCGCCCCGTGCATCTCCGCGAAGACGCCTTCGATGACGACAGCATCCCCCGCGATTTTGCTCCGTTCAACATCCAGAACATCGGTGGCAGCATCTTCGTCACGTACGCCAAACAGGATGGGCCGCGCCATGATCCTGTTAGCGGCGATGGCATTGGCTTCGTCGACATCTTCAGCACCAAGGGTGAATTCCAGGGTCGTCTCGAGCACGGCGACTGGTTCAACGCGCCTTGGGGCGTTGTCTGGACACCCCGCGATTTCGGCGAGTTCAGCAACACCATTCTGGTCGGCAATTTCCGCAGCGGTTGGATTGCAGCTTTTAACGGCTTCAGCAAGAAATTCATCGACTTCGTCCGCAACCCAGATGGGTCTCTGGTGACCATTGGCGGTCTTTGGTCGCTTACCTTCGGTAACAACGGCAGCGCGGGCTCGTCAGACACCCTGTTCTTCACGGCTGGCGGCGCCGACGAGCTACACGGCCTGTTCGGCACGCTAACCCCGGTGCCCGCCGAGCTAGGCGAAGGCGACGAAGAGTAGTTTTCCTGGGCGAGGCCTCAGCATTCGCAGCGGCTGGGGCCTCGCATTTCTTTAGATTTGCTTTCGCCAATTTTATCCTCGAGTTTGTCTCGCACATCGCCAGGCGTGCGTTTAGCAACCTTCCCGCCAACTCCAAGCTCACTTTTCAGCATCAGACTCGTCATCATAACCATGCGCACCGCTGTCTCTCTTGGTGCGCTTCCGTATCGGAACATCTAAGCCCCGGAGCACGTATAGCTTTCAGGTCCTTTTCCACTCAATCAGGAGGCACTCTATGGGCACGCTCGGCCAGGATATCCGTTTCGCGCTCCGCAACCTCCGCAAAAGCCCATCCTTTGCCATAATCGCCGCGGTTACCCTCGCCCTCGGCATCGGTGCATCCACTGCCATCTTCAGCGTTATCGAAAATGTCTTGATGGAGCCTTTTCCGTACACGGATCCCAACCGCCTCGTCTCCCTCCAAATCCACGACACCGAGCAGAACCAGCCCGGCGGCCGCGGTGGTTTCTCCGGTCCCGAATTTCTCGACTATGTCGCACAGAATCATGTCTTTGATCGAGTCATCGCCAATAACGGCATGGATTTGCTCTATCGCTCCGGCGACGGCACCGAGCGCTTCGACGGCAGCCTCATCACCCCCGGCACTTTTGAATTTCTGGGCATGCCCGCCTACCTCGGCCGAGTGGCGCAACCCGCTGATTACGAGCCCGGCGCCCCACCCGTCTTCGTCATGCGCTACAAAACCTGGGTCACTCGCTTCAGCGCCGATCCCAATCTCATCAACAAGACCTTCGTCCTCAACGGCACGCAGCGCACCCTCATCGGCGTAATGCCTCCACGCTTCGGCTGGGGCGACGCCGATATGTGGATTCCCATGAAACCCATCCGCGCCGCGGCGCAATCCCAAAATGGATTCCCGCAGTTCTGGTTCTTGCTCGGCCACCTCAAGGCGGGCATTTCCATTCGCCAAGCCGAATCCGATCTCACCGTCGTCGCCAAAAATCTCGCCACCATATATCCCAAGGACTACCCCAAGAAATTCAGCGTTCATATCGAAACGCTCACTGATCTCGTCGTTGGCCAGTTCCGCACCACTTTATATATAGTCCTCGCCGCCGTCGGTCTCTTGCTCCTTATCGGTTGCGGCAATGTCGCCAACTTGCTCCTCGCTCGCGCCACCACCCGTGAAAAGGAGTTCGCCATCCGCGCCGCGCTCGGAGCCGGCCGCTGGCGCATCATTCGCCAACTCCTCGTCGAGAGTTTTCTTCTCGCGGCCAGCGGAGCCGTCCTGGGCGCCTTCCTCGCTTGGGGAGGCCTAAAGGCCCTTGTCGCCATCATCCCCAAGCAGATCATTCCCGCCGAAGCCGTCATCCGCCTCAACATCCCTGTCCTTCTCTTCACTCTCGGCGTCGCCGTACTCACCGCCATCATCTTCGGCCTCGCGCCCGCGCTCCAAGTCGTCCGACGCGACCTCAACGATCCGCTCCGCGACAGCGGCAAAGGCACCAGCGGCGGCGCAGCTCATGGCCGTCTCCGCAACGCCGTCGTCGTCCTCGAAGTTGCCGTCTCGCTCACCTTGCTCGTCGGTGCCGGCCTCCTTATGCGCAGCTTTGTAGCCCTCCGCGATGTGCATCTCGGCTTGCAACCCGACCACATCTTCGTTGCGCGCCTTCCTCTTCCCGAGGACCGTTACAAAACCGCCGACCAACTCGCCGGATTCTTCCGTCCGCTCCTCCATCGCCTTAAAGCCGTTCCCGGCGTAATCGAAGCCACTGAGACCAGCACGCTTCCGCCCTACGGCGGCATTCCCACCGACATCGAAATCCCCGGCAAGACACACGCCGAAAAATGGAACGCGCTCTTTCAGCTCTGTAGCGAAGGCTATTTCCCCGTCCTCAAGATTCAGTTCATCGACGGCCGCTCCTTCACAGAAGCCGAAGTGGAAGGGAAGCGCAAACTCGCCATGGTCAATCAGACCTTCGTGCAAAAATATCTCGCTAAGGAAAATCCCATGGGTCAGCGCGTCCACATCGCGCAGCTCGAGCAATTTCCAGACAAGCTCGCCGATCCCTGGTTCGAGATCATCGGCATCGTAGCTGACGTGAAAAACAACGGCCTGCAAGATCCCGTGCAGCCTGAAATCTGGGTTCCCTATACGATGACCGGCTCCGGCGCCCGCGGCGTCCTCGTTCGCACCGGTCCCGAGCCCATGACCCTGATGAATCCCATCCGCCAGGAAATCTGGGCCACGGACAGCAACGTCGCCCTCACCTTCACCGGCACGCTCGAGAGTTTCATAGCATCCTTCTCTTATGCCGGTCCGAAATTCGGCTTCCTGCTAATGACCGTCTTCGGCGTCATCGGTCTGGTGCTAGTCACTATCGGCGTCTACAGTGTCCTGGCATACACGACCGCGCGCCGCACCCACGAAATCGGCATTCGCATGGCTCTAGGTGCAGAGAAGGGGCATGTCCTAAGCCTTGTGATCCGCATGGGCTTGGGCCTCGTTGGCGGCGGCATCATCCTGGGCATAGTCGCCAGCCTCGCAGTAGCCCGCGTAATCGCCACGCAACTCTGGGGTGTCTCCGCCTACGACCCGATCACACTAAGCTCCGTAGCGGCGCTCCTCCTCATCACCGGAATCGTAGCCTGCTGGGTCCCAGCCCGCCGCGCCTCTCGCGTGGACCCTTTGATCGCCCTCCGCTACGAATAGCCCCTCTTCCTCGTTGGGGCGCAGCACCGCTGCGCCCCATCTCGGCAAGAAGTGTGCTGGTCATAGTCAGTTCGATTTCGGACTGTGCAAGTGGGACAACCATTGCTGCTGTGCCCCCGCCTGTGTAGCGCCGTCCCTTCAGGGCGGCATCTTCGCTGTAGCCCGCATCGCCGCCCCTCATTTTCACCCCCGCCTCTTTTCGCGTAACCTTACAAGCTCAAGGACCGTTCCCCAATGATGCAAAGCGGCGGAATCCACGCAGTCGAACTCGTCTTCCTCATCCTTCTTCTATTCGTAGTGATCTTCGCCGCGCTAGCCCGCAAACTCCAGACGCCGTATCCCATCGTCCTGGTAATAGCCGGACTTCTCGTCAGCTTCATTCCCGGCATCCCCAGAATCTCGCTCAATCCTGACGTCATCTTTCTCGTCGTCCTGCCTCCACTCCTTTACGCCGCCGCCTGGCTAACATCCTGGCGCGATTTCAAATTCAATTTGGTCAGCATTCTTCTTCTCGCTTTCGGGCTCGTCGGTTTCACCGTGCTCGGCGTCGCGACCACCGCAGACTGGCTGTTCCCCGGCTTCGACTGGCGCCTCGGTTTCGTCCTGGGCGCTGTCGTCGCCACCACCGACGCCATCGCCGCCACTTCCATCGCCAAGCGTGTCGGTCTCCCGCAGCGCATCGTGGACATTCTCGAAGGCGAAAGCCTCGTCAACGACGCCACCGGCCTCCTCGCTCTCGAGTTCGCTATCGCCATGGTCGTCGAGGGCCGCACGCCCACGATTGCGGAAGGCGCTCTCCGTCTTACCTATTTAATCGCCATTGGAATCGGAATCGGCCTTGTCCTCGGCCTCGTCGTGGAATGGTTCGAGCGCCGCATCGACGACGCACCCATCGAAATCGTCGTCAGCATCCTCACACCCTACGCTGCCTATCTCGCTGCCGAATCCGCGCGTGCCTCCGGAGTCCTCGCGGTCGTAGCCTGCGGCCTGTACCTTAGCCGGCAAAGCTCCGAATTCTTCTCAGCCAGCGTGAGGATACAGACCTGGGCCGTGTGGGATTCTCTGACTTTCACCATCAATGGCCTCGTCTTTGTACTCATCGGCCTGCAACTCCCGTACGTCCTCGCCGGAATTCGCGGTTATAGTTTGCGAGACTTGATCTTATACGGCGCGCTCTTCAGCGCCATCGTCATCGTGCTCCGTCTGCTGTGGATGTACCCTGGTGCCAATCTCGCTTACTTGATCCGCACGCGTTTGCTCCACCAGAACGATCCCAAGCCCAGCGCTAAACAGATTTTCGTGGTCGGCTGGACTGGCATGCGCGGCGTCGTAGCCCTCGCCGCAGCCATCGCTCTTCCCGAAACCTTACCCGATGCCACTCCGTTTCCGCAGCGCAACCTGATTATCTTTCTTACCTTCTGCGTCATTCTCGTAACGCTGGTGCTGCAAGGCCTCACCCTGCCGCCGCTAATCCGCGTACTCGGACTCGCCGGCAAAGGGGGACACGAAGCTGAAGAAGAAGAAGCTCGCCGCATCATCACCAGCACCGCGCTAACCCATCTCGAAAGCGCCCGCGGCGAAGACCAGGAAGATTTCGCCGCCGTCTACGACGATCTCTCTCGCCGCTACACCCGCCGCCTCGCCAGCTTGAGCAAAGAAACCTCCGACGACAACGGCATGAGCAACCAGGAGCTCTCCCGCTACCGCAAAATCCTCGGCGAGCTCCTTCGCCTCGAGCGAAAAACCGCCGTCCGCCTCCGCAACGAAGGCCGCATCAACGACGAAGTCCTCCGCAAAATCGAACACGAACTAGACCTAAGCGAAACCCGCCTGACCCTAAGTTGAGCCAGGTAGGACAGCCATTTCTGGCTGTCCGCCTATGCAATGCAGTCAGAATCTCGAGCGGAGCCACATCCATACAAAACCCCCGGGGCCCGCGGGCCAAACAATGCGCCATCGCCCCGCCGCCCTTCCGTCCATCCCAGGAGTCTAATCCCTGCCGCTCCAACGGGCGGGTTCTGTCTGCGCCTTCCCAGCACCGGCTCACTACCCGTGGCCAATTTCGCCTCCAAAACTTGGGACATGCTACGCCTCGTCTCCCGCGGCGGACCGGCCCTGCATTCTCGCGTGTGTATCAAAAGGAATTGCAGCGGGGGATGACAAGACGATGCGGAAGCGAATCACAAGGCAAGTAATCGTCGGCTTGCTGCTCTTAATCTGCGCCGCAATCTCCCGCGCCCAGGTGCCGCGAATGGATCACGTCTTCATCGTGGTCGAAGAAAATCAGGACTTCAGTTGCGTCATCGGCAATTCCACAATGCCCTTCCTGAATGGCTTGGCCACCAAGTACGGTGTGGCGGCTTCCTACTACGCCAATGGACATCCTTCCATCAGCAATTACTTTGTGCTCACCACCGGGCAAGCAATCTACAAGGGACGCCTGGGAGATTCTCGCACCGATGCCGTCGACGTGGACAACGTCGTTCGCCAACTCAAACAAAATGGAAAAACCTGGCGCGCCTACGTAGAGGGCGTGCCCGGCCCCGGCTACACTGGCGGAAATATCTCCGACACCGAGTATGTGAAGCGCCACAATCCGCTCGCCTATTTTGAAAAAGACATTTCTGGCGCAGACCGCGCCAATCTTGCCCCCTTTTCGCAATTCTCCGACGACTTGGCGCAAAATCGGCTCGCCAACTACACCTTTTTTGTTCCCAATCTTTTTGACGATGGCCATAGCGTCAAGGGCACCAACGGCCACAACCAAGGTAGCGCCCGCTGCGGAGACGCAAATGCCCTGAAGCAAACAGACGATTGGCTCAAAAATGTCATGAGTCCGCTGCTCGCCAGCAAACTGTTTCAAGACACCGGACTATTAGTCATCACCTACGATGAATCGTCAAACGATGACGAAAGCGATGGAGCAGGGCATTGGGGCGGCGGCCGCGTTGCAACAATTCTGGTCAGCTCGAAAGTCAAGCCGGCCTATCGCTCCGTCGTGCTCTTTCATCACGAGAGCACCTTGCGTCTGATGCTTGAAGCTCTCGGCCTCGATCAAAATCACTGGCCCGGTGGGGCGAAGAACGCCCCCAGCATGGCCGAGTTTTTCCTGGGTTCGAGATAATGGTGCGCCGGCGTGGAGCTGCTCTCACTAATCAAAAAGGTCCGGCTGTTCCCGCGTAATGCGCTGCCACAACGGCTGAAACTGAAACCACCCAGCCATGTGCGTCCCCACTTGCCCGCGCGTGATCAGCGCGTTTTCTTTGTCGATCGCAATCGGTTTCCCGGCTGCCTCCGCCAGGAGTTGCGCCTGGCAGCTCCGGTCCATGGTGATGAACCACCAAACCGCCTCGTCCACCGTCTCGCCTACGCTGAGCAAGCCATGATTCCGCAGAATCGCCGCCTTGCGCCCGCCGAGCGTGCGCGCGATACGTTCGCCTTCACTCGTGTCATACACGACGCCGGTGAAATCGTCGAACACCACATGGTCCTCGAAAAACGCGCAAGCATCCTGCGTAATGGGATCAAGCAGCCGCCCAAGCGAAGACCACGCTTTCCCGTGCAGCGAATGCGAGTGTGCCGCGGCCATCACGTCCGGTCGCGCGTGATGCACGCTGGAATGAATCGCAAACGCCGCGCCGTTCAGCGGATGCTTTCCTTCCACCACTTCGCCTTTCGCGTTCACCAACATCAGGTCGGACACGCGAATCTGGCTGAAGTGCACGCCAAACGGGTTGACCCAGAAATGATCCGGCCGTTCCGGATCGCGCGCGGTAATGTGCCCGGTAACGCCTTCATCGAAACCAAATTTGGAGAACAAACGAAACGAAGCCGCCAGCCGCTCTTTGCGATGCCGCCGCTCCTCTTCCACGTTGGCGAATTTGGGAGGCCCCGGGAATCCAGGATTCTTGACCGGCGCAGTAGCCATGCGCACCTCCAAAGAAAGCAGAAGTCTCTCGCGCGGAGTATAGCACCGAGCCGGCCGGCTTAAGCTGCCCTGGGATGCCATCTGGGATTGCGAGGCGGTCAGTTTCCAATCAGCCGACTTGCCAGTATGATTCTCACGACGCCGATCTGAATTAGTTTCGGATCGGCCCATCGAATCGCGTCAGGAGGAAGTGATGAAAGCCGCGGTCGTTCCCGCATTGAGCAGTTCGTGGCAGATCAAAGATGTTCCGCAACCCCAACCCGGATCCAATCAAGTGCTTGTGAAGATGCATGCAAGCGGCATCTGCTACACCGACGTACATCAAACGCTTGGTCATTTTCCGGGGCCATTTCCACGAATCTTGGGCCACGAGCCGGTCGGCGAGATTGTTGCTGTGGCCCCCGACGTCACCACGCGAAACGTCGGCGACCGCGTCGGTACCGCCTGGATTCAATCTACTTGCGGGCGCTGCGAATGGTGCCAGCGTGGCCGCAAAATGTTCTGTCCTTATCAGAAGGCCACAGGAATTGAGGCACAGGGCGGACATGCCGAGTACATGCTGATGAATGCCGATGCGACCTATTTGATTCCCGACAAAGTTTCTTATGAACAGGCAGCCCCCATCTTCTGCGCGGGTTATACGGTCTATGGCGGGCTGCGCTGGGCGGATCCTCAGCCGCATGAGCGGGTGGCCGTGCTTGGGATTGGCGGGCTTGGTCACCTGGCCGTGCAATACGCGAAGGCCGCTGGCTTCGAGACCATCGCAGTTTCGCATTCCCCGGATAAAGACAAAATGATCCGGGATCTCGGCGCCAATGAAGTTGTCCGCGACGGCAAAGGTCTGGCTGCGGCGGGGGGCGCGGATGTGATCCTCAGCACCACCAATTCGACCAAGTCGATGATGGACAGCATACAGGGACTGCGGCCCGACGGCCGGCTCGTCACCATGGGTGCCGACGCGGAGCCAATTTCGGTCTCGCTGATAGATCTCATCTCGAAGCGCATTCGAATCATTGGCAGCCAGCAAAACGGTCCCGAATATCTGTACGAAGCGCTTGATTTCGTAGCGAAGGGAAAAGTTAAAACGATGGTCGAGACGTACCCATTGGCTGAGGCACCAAAGGCTTACCAGCGCGTTGCGGAAGGCAAGCCCAGGTTCCGCGCCGTCCTCACCATGTAGTCGGCAAACCACTCATCGAAAACTGCCCCATGCCTTGAATTGGGACGCTTGACAAGGTCGGAGGATTTGCGGAGAATCGCATAGGCGAACAAAAAGCGAAGTACTCCCGTCCCTCCGCCCTTCGCCTCCGACTCCCATGGCTGCCAGTTCACTTGCTACCCTACGCTCTAAAATCGAAGCCGATTTGCGCGGACGCGTTGCCTCGCCTTTCGCTTACCGTGATCGCAACACATTCGAATTGGTTTCCACCGGCATTCCGGAAATGGATGCGCTGGTCGGAGGATTACCGCGCGGCGCGATGACTGAAGTGTGCGGCGCGGCGTGTTCGGGGCGTACAAGTTTCCTGCTTTCCGCTTTGGCTTCGCGAACGGCGGACGGAGAAGTGTGCGCGCTGGTCGACGCACGCGACAGTTTTGATCCGCTGACAGGAAATGCCGCGGGCATTGCGCTCGACAAATTGCTTTGGGTGCGTTGCCAAAATATTGATCAGGCGCTGCGTGCCATGGATTTGTTGATTCAGGCCGGCGGATTCGGCATGGTCGCGGTGGATTTAAGTGATATCCCGACGCGCACGGTGCGCCAGGTGCCGCTGAATGCCTGGTTTCGTTTTCGGCGCGCGGTAGAGGATACGCCGACGATTTTGTTGATGATCGAGCAAGAGTCGAATGCGAAGACTTGCGCGTCGTTGGTATTGCAATTAGAAGCGGGTGATGCTCATTGGCAAGGGGCTTCGCCTCAAGTAGCACAGGCACTCATGCCTGTGCCCACTGAAGCAGCACCTCGTTTTCTCCGCACTCTATCTATCTATCCGTTTTCCCGACTGCTGCAAGGGTTTACGGTTGGCGGAGATGTGATCCGATCGCGGATACAAATACCGGAGTGGCGTGTCGTTGATATTCGAGCAGGAGCACAGCCCAGCCTGCGCGGGCAGGCAAAAATGGCTGTGCCACGCGGAATGTTTGAGACGGAGACAGTTTGGAGATCTCGATGACGGATACGAGCGCCGGCTGCAAGCCAGCGCTACACGGTATGCCGGTCGATTTAGATTTTTATGGGTTTTGCTTGCGTTTATATTCCGGATTTTTTGGTGCAGGCCGTGGTGCGCGGCCAGCGCGCGCTTGGCGAAGGAGCGCTGGCTTTGCTTGGCGGCGCGCCACCATTGTGGAGTGTCGTCGCGGCAAACCCAGCCGCATTCGAAGCAGGAATTCAATTAGGCATGACCAAGGCGCAGGTGGCGCAGTTCGCGAATGTGCAAATTCGTATGCGTTCGGAATCGCAAGAAAAGTCCGCCCACGCGGCTCTGCTGGACGCGGCGTGGAGTGTCTCTCCCCGCGTGGAAGACACGGAGCCGGACACGATTGTGCTCGATCTCGAGGGGCTGGCGTCTTTATTCGGCTCTGACGAAAATATTGCGCGGGAATTGGCGCGACGCGTTGCGGCCATTGGCTTGGCGGCGCGTGTAGCAGTTGCGGAAAACATGGAAGTGGCGATTCACGCCGCGCGCGGTTTCCCCGGAATCACAATTATTCCCGCCGGCCAGGAGCGGCAGCGTTTAGGCGCCTTGCCCGTTGGGGTTCTAACCACCGAAGCAGAAACCCTTGAAATTTTGGAGCGTTGGGGCGTGGAGACGCTGCAGGCGTTGGCCGCGCTGCCAGTCCTGCAGCTTTCCGAACGCTTGGGACAAGAGGGCGTGCGGCTCAGCGAGTTGGCACGCGGCGTCAGACAGCGTTCACTGGTGCTGGCACAGGCGTCTTCCCGTTTTGCGGAAGAGATGGAACTGGATGACGCGGTAGAAGAGCTGGAGCCGCTTTCGTTTTTACTTGGGCGACTTCTGGACCAGCTTTGCGCGCGGTTGGAAGCGCGGGCGCTTGCGGTGCGCGCCGTGCGAGTTCGTTTCGAACTGCAGCCTTCGTTTGAAAAAGATTTCCAGACGCTGAAAGAGGATGTGCGGACGAAACCGAGCGCGAAGCAGTACGAAAAAGTTCTGACGCTGCCGGTGCCCATGCGCAATGCAAAGACGCTGCTGAAATTGCTCCGGCTGCAACTCCAAGGCAATCCTCCCCCAGCACCCATCCAGAAAATCTATATGACCGCGGATGCCGCGGCCCCGCGCGTGGCACAGAACGGATTATTTGTGCCACGCGGGCCGGACCCGGAGAAATTAGAAGTAACGATCGCGCGATTAGGAAAGTTGGTAGGGGAAGGGAATTTGGGTTCCCCGGAATTGCTGGACAGCCATCGCCCGGAAAGTTTTCGGATGAAGCGTTTTGCCGCTTCCAGCGAGTCTGACAAAAAGGCACGCTCATTTCGTGGCGCTGGCATCTTGCCGGCGCGTGATTCAAAAATCGACCAAACAATCCAAGGCTTTCGCATCGTAAGACCAGCAGAAGCCGTGCGCGTGGAGATGCGGAACGAGCAGCCGGCGAGAGTTTATTTGCGGGGGGCGCGTGGCGAGGTGGTGGCCGCTTCGGGGCCATGGCGCAGCTCAGGAGATTGGTGGCAAGAAGACGCCTGGCATCAAGACGAATGGGACCTCGAAATTGAATTTTCTGCTTCCTCCCCCGTAGGGGCGCAGCACCGCTGCGCCCCATCTCGGCAAGACGTTAACAAAACGGAGCATTCTGGTTCGCAACACGGCCTTTACCGAATCTATTACGACTCACTGAAACAGGAATGGTTCCTGCGTGGAGTCTACGACTGATGTACACGGAACTCCACGCGCGCTCGGCATTTAGTTTTCTGGAAGGGGCCTCCGTACCCGAAGAATTGGCGGCAGCCTGCAAAGCGCACGGGATGTCCGCGATGGCCGTGCTGGACCGCGATGGCGTTTACGGAGCGCCACGCTTTCATCTCTCCGCAGCTAAAAGCTCTGTGAAGGCGCACATCGGCGCGGAAGTGACTTCCGTTTTCGGTTGGCGGTATCCGCTGTTGGTGAAGTCGCGCGAGGGCTACCAGAATCTGTGCCGCTTGATCACGCGCATGAAGCTGCGCGCGCGCAAAGGGGAAGGACATATCGAGCGTGAAGAGCTTGCGGGCCTGCATGCAGGATTGGTTTGCCTCACAGGAGGCGAGGAGGGGCCGCTGGCTGCCGCTTTGCAGCAAGGCGGGATCGCGCAGGGCACGGAATGCCTGCGGCAACTATGCGATCTGTTTGGGCGCAAGAATATTTACGTGGAGCTGCAGCGGCACTGCTGCCGGGAAGAAGAGGCGCGAAACCAGGCAGCGGTAGAGATTGCGCGGAAATTGTCTTTGCCACTGCTCGCCACAAATGGTGTTTGCCATGCCGTGCCGGAGGAGCGGGAATTGCTGGACGTGTTTACCTGCATTCGCCATCACCACGTGCTGGCCACAGCGGGACGGCTGCTTACCCGAAATTCGGAACGGCACCTGAAATCGCCGGCGGAGATGGAACGCTTGTTTGCGGATTTGCCGGAGGCGATTGCAAATACGCAGGAGCTTTCCTCGCGCTTGGAATTTACTCTAAACGATTTGGGGTATGAGTTTCCGAGATATCCAGTGCCGGAAGGCAGTTCGCAAATGCAGTTTTTGCGCGAGCGATCGTATGAAGGCATGCGCGACCGCTACGGCTCCGAGAACGAAAAAGCACAGAAACAAATCGATCGCGAGCTGGCGCTCATCGAAAAGCTCGACCTGCCCGGATATTTTCTGATTGTTTGGGACATTGTGCGCTTTTGCCGAGAGAAAAATATTCTGGTGCAGGGGCGCGGCTCGGCGGCGAACAGCGCGGTGTGTTATGCGCTGGGAATTACGGCGGTGGATCCGGTGGGTATGGGGCTGCTGTTCGAACGGTTCCTTTCCGCCGAGCGCGGCGAATGGCCGGACATTGATTTGGATCTGCCCAGCGGGGACCAGCGCGAGCGCGCCATCCAGTATGTGTACGAGCGTTACGGGAAATTGGGCGCGGCGATGACCGCGAACGTGATTACGTATCGCGGCCGTTCCGCGGCGCGCGAAATCGGCAAAGCGCTGTCATTCGATCCGGAAACGCTGGCGCGGCTGGCGAGTCTCGTGGGCGCGTGGGAATACAAGGACGAGAACGACACGTTCGAACGCCACTTCCACGACGCCGGATTCGATATCCGCCACCCAAAAATCCGCAAGTTTTTCGAACTCTGTATCAAGGTGCAGGATTTGCCGCGGCATTTGGGGCAACACTCCGGCGGCATGGTGGTGTGCCAGGGTCAACTCGATTCGGTGGTGCCGCTGGAGCCGGCGACGATGCCGGGGCGGGTGGTGGTGCAATGGGACAAAGAAGATTGCGCGGACATGGGCATCGTGAAAGTGGATTTGTTGGGATTGGGAATGATGGCGGTGCTGGAGGATTCGCTGAAATTGATTCGCGATCATTACGAAAAAGAAGTGGACCTGGCGCGCTTGCCTGCTGACGACAAACTTGTTTACGGCACGCTGCAAAAAGCGGACACGGTCGGAATGTTTCAGATCGAGAGCCGCGCGCAGATGGCATGCCTGCCGCGGCTGAAGCCCGTGAAATTTTACGACATTGTGGTGCAGGTCGCGATTATCCGCCCCGGCCCCATTGTGGGGAAGATGGTGCATCCGTATTTGAAGCGGCGGCAGGGGCGCGAGGCCCCGGAGTGTTTGCATCCATCGCTGAAGCCGGTGCTGGAGCGAACGCTGGGCGTGCCGCTGTTTCAGGAACAGTTGCTGCGCATGGCCATGATCGCGGCGGGATTTACAGGCGGGGAAGCGGAAGAGTTGCGGCGCGCGTTTGGATTCAAGCGTTCGGAGAAGCGCATGGGGGAAGTGGAGGTGAAGCTGCGGCGCGGCATGGAGAAGAACGGAATCACCGGAAAAGTGCAGGACACTATCGTGCAATCGATCACTTCGTTTGCGCTGTATGGATTTCCGGAATCGCATGCGGCGAGTTTTGCGCTGCTGGCTTACGCGAGCGCGTATTTGAAGTGTCATTACCTGGCGGCGTTTACCGCAGCGATTTTGAATAATCAACCGATGGGATTTTATTCGCCGGCGACGCTGGTGAAAGATGCGCAGCGGCACGGCTTGCGCGTGCGCGCGATTGATGTGACGTGTTCGGATTGGTTTTGCACGATTGAGCGAGATGGAGAGAATTTGTGCGTGCGGCTGGGATTGCGATTTGTGAAGGGACTGCGTGAGGAAGTGGGTAAGGAAATTGTGCGCGAGCGTAACGTGTGTGCGTTTAGCTCGATTGAAGATTTGAAGCTGCGCGTGCCGGGACTGCAGAAATCGGAGCTGACTGCGCTGGCGGAGATAGGCGCGCTGAATTTTGTGGGCAGCAAGTTGGGATTTCATCGGCGCGATGCGCTTTGGCAGATTGAGCGGGCTTCGCGTCGACCGGGGCCACTGCTGGAAGGTGTCGAGGAATCAGACGCCGCCATTGTTGAAGAAACTGGAGATCATGCGGCGAATGTTGAAGAACAGGCGAAGCTCGCGGCATCAATTGTGGATTGCGCGCAGCCGCGCGAAAAATATTCACCGCTTGCCCCGATGACTCCGGAGGCGCGGCTGGTTTCGGATTTTCGCAACACGGGGATGACCGTGGGGCCGCATCCGATGAGTTATCACCGCGCACATTTGCGGGAGCAGGGAGTTTTGTCGGCGCGGGATTTGCTTCGCATGGCGGACGGGACGCGGGTGCGTGTGGCTGGGGCGGTGATTGCGCGGCAGCGGCCGGGGACGGCTAAGGGATTTGTGTTTTTGAGCCTTGAGGATGAGACGGGAATTGCGAATGCGATTATTACGCCGCAGATTTTTCAGGAACATCACATCACTGTAGTGCATCAGCAGTTTTTGCTGATTGAGGGGCGATTGCAGAATCAGGACAACGTGATTTCGGTTAAGGCGGAGCGGGTGCGGGCGTTGGGAATTACGCGAGCGGAGACGACGTCGCACGATTTTCATTGAGCGTGTGCGAATGCAGCGCGTTCGCACCTACGGCGCTCTGGATTTGCAGTTGCGAAGAAAAAGCCGCAGGGCTTCGCGGACTCCGCCCTACGCTACAGGTCTGCGCTAGCCTGTGCCGCACCTGCGACGCTCATTTCCGATCATTCCCGGTGTGGATTACGTAGCACAGGCGTGAGTGCCTGTGCTACGTGAGCCAGTCGAGGAGTTTGTACCAGGCGCCTGCGAACGGCAAAAACCAGGGGCGGCCGTTGTAGATGCCTAGTGGGGCGCGGGGAAACGGGATTTGCGCGAAGGGATTTTCGTCTCGACTCGATTTTGCATTTTGGGGTTGCAGAATTGAATGGGCGATTTTGTCGCCCAGGTAGGTGGACATGGCTACGCCGTGGCCGGCGTAGCCTAGGGAGTAGTGGAGGCCATCGAGTTGGCCGGCGTGGGGCATTATGTCGAACGCGAAGTCGAGGGTGCCGCCCCAGACGTATTCGATCTTTGCATCGCCTAATTGCGGATAAACGCTGAGCATGCCGCGGCGAAGAATTTCGGCGCTGCGACGGATGGTGCTGCTGGTTTCGGGGAAGAAGGCGGCGCGGCCGCCGAAGAGCATGCGGCGGTCGGGAGTGAGGCGGTAGTAGTAAAGATAATTTTTCGAGTCGAAGATCATGCGATTGCGGGGGCTTAGTTCGGCGGCGAGTTTATCCGGCAGGATTTCGGTGACGATGATGTACGAGCCGATGGGAATGATTTTCCTTTGCAGCGCGGGAGTGACGCGGCTGGTGTAGCCGCTGGTGGCGACGATTACGTTTTGCGTGCGCAGCGTCCCGCGCTCTGTGGCCACCTTCCAGCCGCTTGCGCCTTCGCGCTGAATTTGGTCGACATGGGCTTGCTCGAAGATGGCGGCTCCGGCCCGGTCCGCGGCGCTTGCCAGTCCGGCGACCAAACGGGCCGGGTTTACTCCGGCGCTCGAGTCGTCGACTAAGCCACCGTGATAGATGGCGGAGCCGATTTCGGATTTAAGCTGGTCTTTCGGGATCAAACGTTGCTGATGGTTGAAGTAGCGCTCGGTTTCTTCCGCGCTGCGGCGGAAGTCGTCGAAATGTTTTGGTTTGCAGGCGACTTCGAGATGGCCGCAGCGGGCGAAATCACAGGCGATATTTTCTTCGCGCACTAAATTTTCAACGAAATCGATCGATTCGAGGGATGCCGCGTACATGCGCGCCGTGATCTCTTTGCCGTAGCGCGCGATCAGTGTGGCGGCGGGGAGTTTCAGCCCGGTGAGGACCATTCCGCCGTTGCGGGAACTGGCGCCCCAGCCGACGGTTTGCGCGTCGAAGACGGCGTCAGATGCGCCGGCTTTGGCGAGGGTTCTGGCGGCGGAGAGGCCGGTGAAGCCGGCGCCGATTACGGCAACGTCGACGCGCTGGGGGAAATCCCGGACGACCGGAGTTGGAATTGTGACCGTGTCGAGCCAAAAGGTTTTTTCGTTGATGGGCATAGTTCGCGGTGAAACTGTACAGAGAGTTGGTCATGTTAAACAAGTGCTTGCCAGATCGGGCCGGAAAAAGCCGCAGGGCTCCGCGGACTCCGACCCTTCGAGGCTCAGGGTAAACCTGCGCTACAGGGCTCGCCGGCAGGATGCCGGCGCTACGACAAACTGCGGCGTGACCACTGCGAAACGGCGTAGGCTAGCGGGCCCATGAGGATTGCTGCCGGAGCGCAGAGGAGGACTAGGCGGTCGTTGCGCTGGACGCTGTCGGCTACGCTGCCTGCGGTGGCGATTACGCCGAGGAATACGGGCGCGGCCACGGCGTAGAGCAAGCCTTTGCGGCCACCGGGGATTACGAAGGGGCGCGGCATTTCTGGTTTGAGCTGGCGCAGCTTCCACGCGGAGAGCACGGTCATCACGGAGGTGGCTACGCGGAGCCAAGCGTAGACGGCGATGAGCTGGGTGAGGGTGAACATGGCGAAAGCGGCGTAGATGGCGCCGGAGACGATGATCGCAAGAGCGGGCGTGCCGAAGCGGGGATGGACGCGAGTGAGAAAGCTGGGGAGG
>Ga0210410_10000677_pt1 | contig 35345 bp, 35 predicted proteins | sample IncBWC4MmetaG_FD_161058 | JGI IMG/M metagenome (GOLD analysis project Ga0210410, IMG submission 161058) | Forest soil microbial communities from Barre Woods Harvard Forest LTER site, Petersham, Massachusetts, United States - Inc-BW-C-4-M | ecosystem: Environmental > Terrestrial > Soil >...
CGAAGCGCTCGACGCATCGGTCGCGACATTGCCGCATCCGGTGTCATCGACCCAGGTCAATCTGCTCGCCGAATCCATCCTGCGCACGGCGCAGAGCGGCGAGCGTGACCCGGCGATCCTGCAGCGGATGGCGCTGCTCGAACTGCAGATCACCCCGCGCGACTAGCTGCGGCAGATCGCCCGTTCCGCAGCAAGTCGGAACCTTGGCGGACGCTGCACGTTTTCCGCGCAGTTTTCCTTTGCGGAGAGTTTTGTAATGATCAGGCTGTTCGTCGCCGTGGCACTTCTGGTTGCCAATGTTCCATTGGCTTTTGCACAGCATGGAGGCACGCCGCAGGAGCAGAATGCCTGCTCGCGCGATGCTTCGCGTTTCTGCCGGAAGGACCTCGGCAATGACGGTGCCGTTCAGACCTGCCTGCAGCAGAACCGATCCCGGCTCAGCGCCTCCTGCCGGAAGGTTTTCGAGAGCCACGGCATGTAGGCGCGGTGGCGCACCGCCGGATCAGCGCTGGCCGTTGGTGTGGGCGTTCCAGTTGCCCCAGCTCACATTGGTGAGGCTACGAAAATCCGTGCCGAGCGGACGACGGGTCTGCTGCTCATAGGCCGAGATGCATTTCTCCGACTCCACGATCTTGCGCGCGAGCTCGTCGATGGTCTTTTGCGTCTTACCGACCTTGTCATGGCCCACCGTGAAGCGTGCGATCTCGAGCTGCTTCAGCATCGCGCGGTTCTTCTTGAGCTGCGCCCGGTGCCAGGCGATCTTGCTGTTGCTGTCGGCCATCGCAATGCTCCTGATTCGCCAGCGCACGATATCACAGCGATTCCATTGCGAGAATCTGATGGGGCGCGTTGCCTGCGTGGTGGTTCCCTTGCCCGCGATTTGGCCGCATGATGACAGACGTGAGGCCATCAAATCATGCGAGAATACTCGCAAAGAGACCGGCAAAAGGAACGTCATGGTTGCAAGGCATTCATGTTGGTCGCGGCGCGCGGCGATTGGTGCGGCTCTCGGGGGATCGGCGGCCGCGCTCTTGTCTCGCATCGTGGCTGCGCAGGCCGCCGACAAGATGACGCGCGCGCAAGCCGAATATCAGGACTCGCCGAACGGCCTCTATAGCTGCGGCATGTGCTCGCTGTTCGAAGCGCCGAACGGCTGCAAGGTGGTGGAAGGCGGGGTCAGCAAGGACGGCTGGTGCAAGGCCTTCGCGTTGCAGGATTAGGTCTCTTGTCACCTCTCCCCGCCTGCGGGGAGAGGTGACGCGAAGCGTCGGGTGAGGGGGACTCTCCACGCACTGTGTTCGCGGAGAGAGCCCCTCACCCCAACCCTCTCCCCGTAAGAACGGGGAGAGGGAGCAGAGGGAGTCACAACTCCCGCGCATTCGAAAACGCAAACGAGCTCACGCGCCGCGTGGTCTCGTCGAGGATCAACGTGCGGGTGATCGGCGGCTCGGCGCGCTGGCTGCAATTCTCGCGCTCGCAGAGCCGGCAGTTGACGCCGATCGGCGTGCCCTCTGTCTTCTCCAGGTCCATGCCGGTCGCATAGACCAGCTTTGAGGCGTGGCGGATTTCGCACCCCAAGCCGATCGCAAAGCGCGGCTCGCCCAGGGGATGCGGCGCAACGGGCCGGCGCAGCGTCTGCGCGATCGAGAAATAGCGGGTGCCGTCGGGCAGCTCGATCACCTGTTTCAACAGGCGATCCGGCGTGTCGAAGGTCGAGTGCACATTCCACAAGGGACAAGTGCCGCCGAATTTGGAGAAGGGGAAGGTGCCGGAGGAAAAGCGCTTGGAGACATTGCCGGCATTGTCGACGCGGAGCAGGAAGAAGGGAACGCCGCGCGCATTCGGCCGCTGCAACGTGGTGAGGCGATGGCAGACCTGCTCGAAGCCGGCATTGAAGCGCTGCGCCAGCACCTGCACGTCATAGCTCAAAGATTCTGCCGCGGCATGAAAGGCCTGGTAGGGCATCATCGCGCAGGCCGCGAAGTAGTTCGCAAGCGTGATGCGGTAGAGCCGTCGCGGCGTGTCGTCGAGCTTGCCGGCGCGGCCGATGATGGTCTCGATATGGCTGTTGCATTCGGATAGTCCGACCTGGAACGCCAGCTGAAACGTGCGGCTCGGCGCATCGACGAGCTCGGAGATCAAAAGCTGGCGGCGATGACGGTCGAAGCGGCGCAACGTCTCGCGCATCACATCGACCGGCATGATGCGGGTGACGATCGAATGCTTCTCCCGCAGCCGCGCGGCCAGCGCCGCATAAAGCCCCTCGGCCGGTACGTTCAGCTCATCGCGGAGCGTCTCGGCGGCCTGTTCAAGCTCGCCGAAATAATTGCGGTTGGCCTCGATCAAATCACGCACGCGCTCGATCGGGTTGGCCTCGAAGCGCGAGCCCTCGTCGCGGTCCGCCATCTGTGCCGCCGCTAGCGTCTCACCCTGGCGCGCCTCGGTATAGGCGGCATAGAGCCGTTGCAGCGCGTGGGTGATGCCGGGACAGAGCTCGGCGAGGTCGCGCAGCTCCTGCTTCGGCAGATCGATCTGGCGGAACAGCGGATCGGAGAAGATCTCGTTCAGCTCGGCAAAGAAGCGGTCCTCGTCGGCGGTCGCGAGATCGCGCAAATCGAGGTCATAGGTCTCGGCAAGGCGTAGCAGGATCTGCGCCGTCACGGGGCGCTGGTTCCGCTCGATCAGGTTGATGTAGCTCGGCGAAACGCCGAGCCCCTCGGCGATCTGGGTCTGCGACAGCCCCAATTGCTGGCGGATGCGCCGGAAACGGGGGCCGACAAAGAGCTTTTTCCCGCTATCTGAGGGCACGGCAGCCTCTCTGACCTATTTTGTGACAAAATTTACAAAACGACATCTGTGACAAGTTTATATGTTACATGACATCACCAATCGAATGCAAGCTGTCTGTACTCCTTAGGGAGATTCGCGTTTAGCTCCTGACACGCATTTCGCAATGCACTGTCAAGAATGTCGATGGCAAGCGCAGTCGCTTCAGATTTGCCGTCACCGAAAGGATCACGCAGATGAATTACCAGCCACGTGGGATCAGCGATCGCACTTACCAGGGCCCGGCTTCGTATCAGAACGAGATCGAGGCGGCCCAGGCGCTCCTCGACACCAAGCCGACCTGGAACGGGGTGACGGCCGAGGCTGTCGCGCGCATGCGCCTGCAGAACCGTTTCAGGACCGGCCTCGACGTCGCCCGCTACACCGCGGCGCTGATGCGGGCCGACATGGCCGCCTATGACGGCGACCCCACCAAGTACACCCAGTCGCTGGGCTGCTGGCATGGTTTCATCGCCCAGCAGAAGCTGATCTCGGTGAAGAAGCATTTCGGCAAGACCGATCGCCGCTATCTGTACCTGTCCGGTTGGATGATCGCGGCGCTCCGTTCCGAGTTCGGACCGCTGCCCGACCAGTCGATGCACGAGAAGACGTCGGTGCCAGCGCTGATCGAGGAACTCTATACCTTCCTGCGTCAGGCCGACTCGCGCGAGCTGAACGATATCTTCCGCAGCCTCGACGCCGCTCGCAAGGCGGGCGACAAGGCGAAAGAAAAGGAACTGATCGAGAAGATCGACAACTTCCAGACCCATGTCGTGCCCGTCATCGCCGACATCGATGCCGGTTTCGGCAATGCGGAAGCGACCTATCTGCTCGCCAAGAAGATGATCGAAGCGGGCGCCTGCGCCCTACAGATCGAAAACCAGGTCTCGGACGAGAAGCAGTGCGGACACCAGGACGGCAAGGTGACTGTGCCGCACGACGTTTTCCTCGCGAAGATTCGTGCCTGCCGTCACGCGTTCCTTGAACTCGGCGTCGAAGACGGTGTCGTCGTGACCCGCACCGACTCGCTTGGCGCCGGCCTCACGCAGCAGATCGCGGTGAGCCACAAGCCCGGCGATCTCGGCGACCAGTACAACAGCTTCCTGGATTGCGAGGAAGTCACGGCGGCGAACGTCCGCAACGGTGATGTCATCATCAACCAGCACGGCAAGATGATGCGTCCGAAGCGGCTGCCCAGCAATCTTTATCAGTTCCGCCCCGGTACCGGCGAAGATCGCTGCGTGCTGGACTGCGTCACCTCGCTGCAGAACGGCGCCGACCTCTTGTGGATCGAAACCGAGAAGCCGCATATCGAGCAGATCGCCAAGATGGTCGATCGGATCCGCAAGGTCGTCCCGAACGCGAAGCTGGCCTACAACAACTCGCCGTCCTTCAACTGGACGCTCAACTTCCGTTGGCAGGTCTACGATGCGATGAAGGATGCAGGCCAGGACGTCAGCAAGTACAATCGTGCCGAGCTGATGAAGGCGGAATACGACGACACGCCGCTGGCAAAGGAAGCCGACGAGCGTATCCGCACCTTCCAGGCCGATTCGGCGAAGCGCGCCGGCATCTTCCACCATCTGATCACGTTGCCGACCTATCACACGGCGGCGCTCTCGACCGACAATCTGGCGAGGGAATATTTCGGCGAGCAGGGCATGCTCGGCTATGTGAAAAACGTCCAGCGCGCCGAGATCCGTCAGGGTATCGCCTGCGCGAAGCATCAGAACATGGCTGGCTCCGACATCGGCGACGATCACAAGGAGTACTTCGCCGGCGAGGCTGCCCTGAAGGCGGGCGGCGCCCACAACACGATGAACCAGTTCGGCTAACGGCAACAGCAGGAGACGATCATGACCACAGGCAGCAATTTCTGGGTGATTGGCGGCGAGTTCGGCTCGATGAATTTCCACAAGCTCGTGGAAGGCTCGGCCCAGGTCAAAGGTCCGTTCAAGAGCCGCAAGGAAGCCGAGGACTGCTGGCGCGAAGTATCGGAGGAGAGCCGCCACAAGGCCGGCGTGCGCTTCTCGATCGTCGAAGAGCCCAACCGCACGGCGGCTTAAGCGAACCCGTTGCCGGGTATTGGGAGCCATGATCCCCTAAGAGATCAGGCTTCCAAAGAATAAGTGCCCAAGGACGGAGGCCCCATCCGGTTCTGCCGGGTGGGGTCATCTGTCTCATATGTAAGCTATTGTAATTAAAGGGCCATTGCGCCGATCGTGGTTACTGCTAGGTTAATCGGGCCGGAATGGTAAGGAGTTAAGGCCGTCCGATGTCCGAGGCGCCAACTACAGGACCAAATAATCCCACAGGCGAGCCGCGTCCGATTCGCTTGCGCGATGCGCTTCACAAGGCGCGGATCGAGGCCGCCGATCGCACCGGCGTGGTCGTCGATCTCCGCGATGCCGAGGTTGCTCGGCTCGAAATCCTGAACGAAGCGCTCGATCCCCTGTTTGCGCAGGTACCTGACACTATCGACCTGTTCGAGCGCGGCATCAGCAATGGCGAGACGCCGCGGCTGTGGATCGACGTGGTGGCGCATGTGGTGATGGGGCGCGACAAGCGCATCTATCGCTTCGTGCAGGACACCCGCTATGGCCGCATCGTGCTCGCCGAATCGCACGACGTGCGGGCGATCGTCGATGCCGTCACGGATTATGTCGCCCGCCGCATCGTCGAGCGCGAGCACGCGCTGGCGCCGGTGAAGCCGCCGGAGCCGAAGGCGATCGAAGAGAAGCAGCGCCGACGCGGCGGCTTCTGGATTTTCGTGCTGGGCTTTTTGCTCGGTGCCGCGGCGCTATTTGGGTTCGCGCTGCTGTCGAGTTTGAAGAGTCTTTGACACCGTCGTCATTGCGAGGAGCGCAGCGACGAAGCAATCCATCTATCAGCTCGTGGCGGCATGGATTGCTTCGCTTCGCTCGCAATGACGACCTCTAGATAAGCCGCGTCCGCCTGATTTCCTTGATCCGCATATCGCTGTCGATCCCGCGCGAAATCTGCTCGCAGCGCCAGCCATTGCCGTCGCGTTCGATCTCATAAAGGTTATAGGCGGCCGCCGGATGCCGGCCGCGAGCGAGCGCGGATGCTGCCGGCACGCCGATCGATGGAATCTTTCCGTCGGGCCCGTCAAACCACATGGTGGAATGAACGTGGTCATGGCCGTGCAGGACGAGATCGACGCCATGCTTTTTCAACAGCGCCAGCAGCGGCTTTGAATCCGTGAGCCGTTTGGGACGGGAGTCCGAGCGCAGTGGGTGATGAACCAGCAGCACGCGAAACGCGTCTTCGCCGGCCAAATTGGTCAGCACCCGCTCCAGCGCGTCGCGCTGGCCGCGGCCGAGTGTCCCCGTCGCCATCAAGGGCGGCGTCGGCACGGCCGAGGAAAGTCCGATCAGCGCGACCGGCCCGCGCCGTCGCAGGAACGGAAAGGTGTCGCCGGTTGCTTCATCACCGCTGAGATAATCGCCAAAGGATTCGGCAAAGCGGTGGCGTGTTTTGCGGACATAGGCATCGTGATTGCCCGGGATCGTGGTCACGAGATGCGGCTCGCCGACGCTTTTGAGCCAGGCCTGCGCCGGCGCGAACTCCGCTTCGAGCGCCAGGTTGACGAGGTCGCCGGTGACCGCGATGTGGTCCGGCGACTGTGCCTGCATGTCGGCCACCAGCGCGTCCAGCACCTCGCGCCGATAATATTTGCCACGGTTGCGGGTCCAGTTCAGGTAGCCGAAGGCGCGTTTTCCCGCGAGCTCGGAAAGCCGCGCCCTGGGCAGGGGCGGCAGATGCGGGTCGGACAGATGCGCGAGCTTGAACGAGGCCATGCCGCACTCTATTGGCAAGCGGGCCATGTCGGCGCAAGATCAAACACGATGTCTGAGGCTTTGGGGAAACTGCGCAGGAAGCTGGAGCCGCTGTTGCGGCGTGTCTTTCATTTCTACTGGTGGTTCGCCCGCGGTATGACGCTTGGCGTCCGCGCGGTCGTGCTGGATGACAGTAACCGGGTATTTCTGGTCAAGCACAGCTATGTGACGGGCTGGTATCTTCCCGGCGGCGGGGTGGAGGTCGGCGAGAGCTTTTTGGTTGCGCTCAAGCGCGAGCTGGTCGAGGAGGGACGGATCGAGGTTGCCGGCGAGCCGGTGCTGCACGGCGTGTTCCTCAACAGTCATGTGTCCCGCCGCGACCATGTCGCGGTCTATATCGTGAGAAAATTCCACCAGGACCGGATGCCGGAGCCCAACCACGAAATCGTGGCGTGCGGCTTCTTCGAGGCCACCGCGCTGCCCGAAGGGACAACGCCGGGCACGCTGCTGCGGATCCAGGAAGTGCTCGACGGACAGCCCGTGATTACGACGTGGCGGTAGCAGGCATGATCCCGGACCCGAAGGGCCGCGTCAGCGCAAAGTGGGCACCGGTTTTCCGAAAAGGATCATGCCCAATTAAGAAGCTGGCGCGCGATACTTCGCGCGTCAGGCTGTGCTAGAGGGACCGGATGAAGACCCTGAAAATCATCTGCGGCGCCGTCTGTTTTCTGCTGTTTGCGGTCCAGGTCTGGTCGATGTCGCACTGGAACGAGGCGCGGGGCGTCTACGATGACGTCTGCTATTTGCGGCAGGCGCATCTGTTCCAGCGCTTCGGTCTTGCCGGCCTCGACACCGATATCGCGCATGACGACGATGGCTATCTGGTCCGCAAATTGAAGGAGATCAACTACCCGCCGAACGATCCGCCGCCCTGTCACACGCCGATGCCGGCGACAAAGAAGCTGGTGATGCAGTATCCGCCGGGCACGGGATTCATGCTGGCGCTGTTTCCGGAAGGGCACCAGGTGGTGTCGCTGTTCGTGTCGACGACAACCATCATGTTCGGCTTCGCGCTGCTCGCCATCTTCTACGCGCGTTCGACGGAAGCGACGCTGCTTGCCGCGGGGCTGGGATGCCTCGCGCTCTACATCATGGTCAACCCGGTGAAAGCGAGCTACTCGATGGCGCCGACCATGGTGGTATGCGCGCTCGCAGGTCTGCTCACGGCAAGATTGTTCGCCGGCGCGCCGCGCGAAAGCCGCCTGGCGCTGACCTTGCTGCTCGGCCTCTTGCTCGGCTTGTCGGTCAACTTCAGGCTGGCGAACCTGTTGCTCGCCGCCGGCTATTGCCTGTTCTTGCTGTTCGCGTTCCTGTGGAGCCGGAAGCCCGCCATCTTCCTGCGCGGCGTTGGCTTCGGCGTGGCGTTCCTCGCCGGCATGTCGCCGACGCTGATTGCCAACGCCATAAATGCCGGCAGTCCGTTTGCCACGACCTATGGCGGACAGGACGTGGCGCCGCCGGCCCTGTCGCTTGCCATCGTCTGGCAATATGTCGCCGACATGCAGTTCGTGCTGCTTGTGCTTGCCGCCGTATCGGCCGGCTATTTCCTGCGCGCGGCCGACAGCGGCGTCAGGCGCGTCGCGGTGATTACCGCCGCCAACCTCGCGGTTAACCTGGCCTTCTTCCTGACCCATACGGCGTTCACGCCCTATTACACCATCCCGATTGCCATGCTCTCGCTGTGGAGCGTCGCATTCGCGGCCTTGATGAGGCCCACCGAGGCGGTGGACGAAAGCCTTGTCGGGCAGGCGGCGAATGCCTGATCATGATATGCAGCAGCGTGAGTCGGTGCGCCCTGATGGACAGGCCTTTTTGAGATGACAGCAGCATCGCCGCGGATTGCCGTTCTGGTGCCGTGCTACAATGAGGAGGCGGCGGTTGCTGCCGTCGTCAAGGGCTTTCGCCAGGCGCTGCCTGCCGCGCAAATCTATGTCTATGACAATAATTCAAAGGACCGTACCGCCGACGTGGCGCGCGAGGCCGGCGCCGAGGTGCGCAGCGAGCGGCGCCAGGGCAAGGGGCATGTGGTCAGGCGCATGTTCGCGGACATCGACGCCGACGTGTACGTGCTGGTCGATGGCGATGCGACCTATGATGCGCCAAGCGCGCCGAGCATGATCGAAAAGCTGCTCGCCGAGCATCTGGACATGGTCGTGGGCTTGCGCGTCGACCAGGAGCAGGCGGCCTATCGCCGCGGCCACCGCACCGGAAATTATATGCTGACGTCATTTCTCTCGTCGGTGTTCGGCCAGGCCTTCAAGGACATCCTCTCCGGCTACCGCGTGTTCTCGAGGCGCTTCGTCAAATCCTTTCCCGTGCTGTCGGACGGCTTTGAGATCGAGACCGAGTTGACCGTGCACGCGCTGGAGCTGGCAATGCCGGTCGCTGAGGTGGAGACACCTTACTACGCGCGGCCGGAGGGCTCGTTCAGCAAGCTCAACACCTGGGGCGACGGTTTCCGGATTCTCCGCACCATCCTGAAGCTCTATCGGACGGAGAAGCCGCTGCGCTTCTTCACGGCGATCGGCGCCTTCCTTGCGCTGGTCTCGATTGGCCTGGCCATTCCCATCCTGGTCGTCTATCTCGAAACCGGCCTTGTCCCGCGCCTGCCGACCGCAGTGTTGTCGACCGGATTGATGATTGTCGCGGTATTGTCGGTATCATCGGGGCTGGTGCTCGATACCGTGACGCGCGGGCGGCGCGAGATGAAGCTGCTTGCTTACCTCTCGCAGCCACCGGTCGGTCAAACCAAGTAGTGTAGAGTGCGATGAACGAGCTTTCCCTCACCATCCTTCCAGAAACAGCGAAAGACGCGCAGGCGATCGAGCGGCTGCACGAGCGCACCTTTGGGCCCGGCCGCTTCGTGCTCTCGGCCTACCGCTTGCGCGAGTATGTCGATCACCTGCTCCATCTCTCCTTCACCGCGCGCATCGGCACGCTGATGGTGGGCTCGGTACGGCAGCTCCCGATCTGTATCGGCGACACCAAGGCGTTGATGCTGGGGCCGCTGACCGTCGAGCCGCCGTTTCGAAGCCGCGGCGTCGGCCGCGCGCTGCTGGAGCGCGCGCTGAATGACGCCAGGGTAAAGGGCCATCGCCTCGTGCTCCTGGTCGGCGATGAGCCCTATTACAGCCGCGTCGGCTTCAAGAAGGTGCCGAAGGGGCGGGCGATCATGCCCGGCCCCGTCGACTACAACCGTCTCCTCGTCGTCGAGCTCGAAAGCGGCGCGTTCGAGGGCGTCTCCGGCGAGATCAGGCCGGACTGGGAGCACGCGCGCGCTTAACGCATGGTGATTTCGTAGCCCGCATGAGCGTAGCCCGCATGAGCGACATGCGGGGTTTCCCGGGTGTCGCTGCGCTCACCCGGCCTACAAAGCTAGCGAGCCTCACTTTTCATTGCCCACCCATACGGTCGAACAGCTTGAGCCCTTAGCTTCAGGTTTGAAATCTCCTCTGGCAAAAGCGGGCGTATCGCTACGCGCTTGTCTTTGCGCGCCATGCCGGGACAACCCAATACGGCCTCCACTGCCTCATCTGCCTCCGCCAAACCGACCGCAAAGAATCGGCGATCGGGCGGCTCGCCCGCATCGGCGAGATTGGCTTCAACGACCCAGCCGGACGTCGCAAAAATCGGTGCACGATTGATCATCTGCGAGGACCTCTAGACTAGAACTTCTGCGTCACGCCTACATAAAAATCGCATCGTGCTCCTGCTCGCCGAGCTCGAAAGCGGCGCCTTCAGAGGGTGTCTCCGGGCGATCCAACCCGACTGGGAGCGCGCGCTAACTTCTTCTCTGCTGCCGCCCTCAGCGTGAGAACAAGCCTTCGAGATGGTAGTTCACGCCGGCTTTGACCTGATTGACGTCCGTGTCAAAGGTTGCGGTGTTGCCGAACGGGTTGGCGAAAGCGAGTGTCTGGCTCCCGAAGCGAAGATGGTCATACTCCAGCTTTGCCGACCAGTGAGTGCCCAGCATGTATTCCAGGCCGCCACCAGCGATCCATCCCGACCTCGTCGCGTTGGCCTGGGTAACACCATCGAGCCCACTGTTCACGTCCATACGATAGCTGGCGTTCATCCATGCGGTGCCGCCCTTTCCGTAGAGCATCAGCGGTCCCATGACATAGCCGACCCTGCCGCTCACGGTGTCGTACCAATTGTGATCGCTGGTAACCGAGAGCGACGCCGTCCCTGCGGGATCGACGAAGTTGGTCTTGCCTTGAGCGGAGGTCCAGCCGAGTTCGGCCTCAGCGCCGACCAGCCAGTTCGGCGTCACCAGATAGTTGTAGCCGAACTGCAAACCACCGAGCGCGCCGCTCGGATTGGTAGCACCCCAGCCGATTGGCGTGAGCACATGCTCGCCGGCGCTGAAGTCACCGCCGAAGTTGGCGCCGACATAGAGGCCAGTCCAATCGTAAGCGGTCGACGCGGGTCTGGTGGCTTTGGTGTAGAAGCCGGGCATGACGCCGGTAGTCTTCTCCGGATCTCCGAGCTTCTGCGATATGCCCACATAGTAGCCGCGGCGCGGTCCGTATTGCGACGCGAACACGCCGATGCCGCTGCCGTTGCGGATCTGGTAGATGTAGTCGGTCAGGTTGACCACGTCGAAGCGGACCGTCACCGGCAATCCGTTCCAGCCATGCTCGAACTCGTGCGACACGCCGGTATTGACCTGCCAATAGGACGGCAGATGGTCGCAGTTGGGGCAAACCACGTCGCTCGGCGACGTACGCAAGCCGGTGCCGTAGATGAAGGTTGCGCTCGCGGTGGTCCCGTCCAGCCAGCCATGGGTGTCGCTCCACCGGTATGCGACCCTTCCTGATCCTGTATAGGTTTGATCATGGTCCGTGTGGATCCAGTTGTTCTGGATGTAGACCAGGTCGTCCGGGGAAAACAGCGTCTGATTTGATACAACAGTGTGTGCGTGCTGGACGCCCCATGCCCAACTTGTGTCAGCGGAGAAGCCGCCGTACCTGAACCTGAGTTTCAGTTCAGCGCCGTAATTCTCGGCTCTATCATAGTTGAACGCAGTGAGCACGTAGGCCTGGCCGAACTGACCATCGTCAAGGAGGTCCCTGGCGGTCTTGTAGTAGATGCTGCCGCCAATCTCGAGGCTCGGACAATTAGCGGCCGCGGCTGGCGCCTTGGTAAGCATTCCGCTTGATGTGGTCGGACATTGCGGCAGCAGCTGCTGCGTGAACCCGGCGTCGTACACATTCGCCCGCTCGGGTAGGATCGCACCGACATTCTGGAGAGGCTGACCTGCCACCTGACCGGGCAGCGCGGCGGCCTGATCGGGCGTGATGGTCGGGGTGCCCGCGGTGGTGCCGTTAAAGATCTGGGTTGGGATCGTTCGACCGAGCACTTGTTGTGGCGGTTCGAAGGTCCGCATGTAGCCGATATGCAATACTGTTGACCACCATGGCTTATAGGTCAGGCTCGCGCGCGGACTGAACTGGTTCGCATCGACATATTGATAGATCTGATCGAAGCGCAGGCCGTAATCGAGCGTGAGTTGCTGGGTCAGCCGCCACGTGTCCGCGGCATAGGCCCCGAGCTGCCAGCCAAACTTCTTGTCGGCGTCGAGAATGTTGAACGGCGTGTCGATCGCCGTCAGGCCGCTCGGATCGTTCGGGTCGAGCGGCTGAACGGTGCTGACGGTCGCGATCTGCGTCTGCTCGCCGTTCGTGTAGAAACCGGTGCGAAGGGTGTGCGCGTCGTTCAGGCGGTACGAGAAATCACCGGAAACCCCGTTTAGGAATGAGCTACGGTAAACATCGGACGCGACGTTGTTGATGAAGAGATCGCCGACCGGGTCGGGAACGAAATGCAGATCGCTGTAACGCGAATAATATGAAAGCTGCGCATCGAAATTGCCCTCCGACTTCTGCCAGGCAATGACGTTGTAGGCGTTCTTCTCATATTGGTTTTGATTGATGGTAGCCGAATCGAATGAGCTTTTGCCGAAGGCCGTATAGGCGGGGGCATTCGGGTTGGGGGTACCATCCGGGTTGAGGCAGGGGTTCGCGGGGTCGAAAGGCCCACCGCAAAAGCCGCCCGCGTTGCCCGCCTGGCCGGGATTGTTCGGGATCTGGTAACGGGTCGCGCCGAACCCCGAAATCGTGACCACCCGCGTCGTCGGATCGTCGAGCACCGTCGACGTATAGGCGAAGAACCGACCCTGTTCGGAATGATCGTGAATGGCGTTGGGGGAAGCTATGGGATTCTCAAGGCCGAGGCCGGTGCTCAAGTAGCGGCCGGTGACGTAATAGTCGGTTTTGCCCTCGACCCCGCCATATTCGAAGCTTGGCGTGATGGTCTGACGGCTGCCGCCGTAAATGCTTACGCTGCCGCCGGAGAGCGCCGCTCCGCTCTTGGTCGTGATATCGAGGACACCGGCCGTGCGCAGGCCATATTGTGCCGGCAGCGCGCCGGTGAGCAGCCCTATGCTGCCGATGAAAGAGGTCTCAAGAAGCTGCGAGAAGCCGGAAACGCCATCGGGCAACAGAATTCCGTTGATCCGGTACTGAACGTTGGCGTGCTCGTTCCTCACGTGAAAATCGCCCGAGCTCGTCGAATCCTGATAGACGCCCGGAAATTGCAGCACGATGTCGCTAAGCTGAGCGGCGTTTCCCTGCGGCAGATTTTCGATGTCTCGCTGCGTGAGTTCATAGTTCGTCGTGCCGTTCTTCGGCAGGAGGACATTGTCGCGCCGCTGGTCGAAATTCTGGGTCTGCTGGACGACCTGATTGTTGGCCGTGGCCTGGATCTGTTCTGCGCTCGGCGCAGGCGCCGTGACGGGCGCGTTGCTCCGCTCGGTGCTCTCGACGGGCTTCTTCGGACGCCGCACCTGCGCAAAGCGCGGCGGATTCACGGTCACGGTGGGGAGCGTGTTGGCGCTGCCCGCGCTTGGTGCGGGCGTGGGTGTTGCAGTTGGCGCTGGCGTCGCTGCGGGTGCCGGAGATTCCGCGGGGGCTGGCGCTTGCGCCGGAGCCGGGGTCTCTGCCGGCGCTGGTGCCTGCGCGCGCGCGACGCCGTCGAGGCTGACAAGCATGAGTGCAGCCGCGCCGCAGGCAACCGCCATGGATCGTGAGGGGTCTGACATGGTCCATTCCAATCCAGACGCCGTCGAATTTGTCTTGCAAACGGTTTCGACCGGACGCCTGCCGTCGACTCGCGACGGATCGATTTTACAGAATTCCCGACAACACCTGCGTCAAAGACGCGATCGTCAGGGGTTCATCAGTCGATGGGATCAGGAAGCGGGAGGGGCGCGAGGCTGGAACGCCGTGCCGGCCGACTTCAGATGGAGGAATTCGGCGTCGGTGGTGCGATGAAGAAATTCGACCGCTTCCGGCAATAGCAGGATCGGCGGCGAGGCCGACAGCACGCTGCCCGCCATGGCGATGACCGCGCAGATCGCGCAGCCATCCGGGCCGTTCTGGTCGTTGTCCTGCTTGGCTGGAGCCTGTTTCGGCTTGGCTTGCTCGCTCTGGACCGCAAGGTTGCCGCTGGCGACCACCTTGCTGTGCGGCAGGGCCGATTGGGTCGTCGCGACCGTGGGCGCGGCGAGCGCGTGGAAATGTCCGAACGACAGCGTGAACTGGACGAACAGCGCAAACAGCGCCAATCGCGCTCCGCTTTTGATGTTCGAACGGAACCACTTCATGTCGGACCACACCCGCGTCGGGAGGTTAGCCACCCGATGTTATAATGTAACATCGCCGGGATGACGCCCTGGTGTCAACCGTAGCGCCAGCACATTCGCGCCGCCTGTGCTTTGCGCGCCACGGCAAGTGGCGCGTGCAGGTACCACGCATGATCCGGAAAAGTGTGCAGCGGTTTTCCCTCGCGACAAACGCGAAGCGTTTGCGCGGAGATCATGCGCAAACAAACGGCTGAAGCGCGATCGTCACGCTTCAGCGTCCCTCGCGCAGCCAGGTCGCCGCGAAAGCGCCGAGCAGCAGGAGCAGCCCGATCAGGCCAGCAAAGATCGGCAGCACGCCGACGCCCTTGACGACGCTGGCATCGCGCATCTTCACGCCCATCCAGCCGTCGCCATGGAACACCGTGGAGGCGCGCACCGGCACGATGCGCGGCAGCTCGATGCTGGAGCCGTCGACCACGCGCTTGGCGTCGCCGCCGGTGGCCTGTGCCAGCGGCTGCAGCATGTCGGTCGTCGACGTCACTTCCGAAAATTCCTTCGGATTGGTCGGGCCGACATTGATCAGCGCCTTCAGCGTGCCGTCGGTGGCCTGCCATAGGCCCAATTCGTTCGCCGGCATGGACGCGTGCCATTCGCCGGGATCGCCGGCGGTCAGCGTCAATTCCTTGGTGGCACCGGAGGGCGAGGTGACGGTCACGGGTGCTACGGTATCGCCCATGGTCTGGCGAACCACCTGCAAATCCTTGCCTTGAACCTGCAGCCGCAGCGCCTCTTCATCGAGATCCGGCTGCTTCATCAGCCAGTGCGACATGCGCCTGAGCAGGTCGAGATGCGGGCCGCCGCCCTCGTAGCCGCGCGCCCAGAGCCAGATGTGGTCGCTGAGCAGCAGCGCGACGCGGCCTTCGCCGAAGCGCGACAACAGCAGCAGCGGCTCGCCATCGGCGCCGGTCATGACCGGTGGCGTAATGGCGTTGCGGGTATCGACGGTGCGGAAGAAGCGGCTCCAATGCGGCGGGTCGCTGGCCGAGCCTTCGAGCCCGCGCGTCACCGGATGGCGTTTGCCGGCGTCGGTCAGCTTTGCGTAGAACGGCTTTTCGGTCACGCCGACCGGCTCCGCCGGTAGCACCGAATCCAGCGGCGTGCGCCAGATGCTGGTGTTGGAAGCATAATCCGGACCCGCCGAGACCAGCACCGCGCCGCCCGAGCGCACATAGCGCGCGATGTTGTCGAAATAGGCGATCGGCAGCACGCCCTGGCGAGCGTAGCGGTCGAAGATGATCAACTGGAATTCGTTGATCTTCTGCTGGAACAATTCGCGGGTCGGAAACGCGATCAGCGACAATTCATTGATCGGCGTGCCGTCCTGCTTCTCCGGAGGACGCAGGATAGTGAAATGCACGAGGTCGACGCTGGCGTCGGACTTCAGGAGATTGCGCCAGGTGCGCTCGCCCGAATGCGGCTCGCCGGAGACGAGCAGCACGCGCAGCTTGTCGCGAACGCCGTCGATCGCGACCACGGCGCGGTTGTTGACCTGCGTCAGCTCGTTCTCGAGCGGGGAGGCCTCGATCTCGACGATGTTGGGGCCGGCATGCTTGATGTCGACCTCGACGCTGGAAGTCTGCCCGCTTTGCAGCGTACGCTCGCTGATGGTCTCGCCGTCGCGGCGGATTACGACCTTGGCGCGCTCGCCGGTGACGCCCTGGTCGTCAAGCCGGTAGGTGATGGTCTGACTCTGGCCGACAATGCCGAAGCGAGGTGCCGCCGTGACCGCGATGCGGCGGTCGCGTTCGCCCTTCTGTCCCGTGATCAACGCATGCAGCGGCGCCTGGAATCCAATCGCAGCAGCGCTCGACGGAATATCGTGTACGCGGCCGTCGGTGATCAGGAAAGCGCCGGCGACGCGATCGACCGGCACGTCCGACAGCGCCGAGGACAGCGCGCCGAACAGATGCGTGCCGTCGGTTTCGCCGTCGGCCTGGCCGGCCTCGACGACCCGGACTTCGAGGCCCTTGATCTTCTTCAGGCTGTCGACCAGCGCCTCCTGCGCCTTCGCCGTCTCCTGTGTGCGCGTGCCAAAGCTCTGGCTCGGGCTCTTGTCGACGACGACGGCAACCACCGAGGAGAGCGGCTCGCGATCCTCGCGGGTGAAGGAGGGATTGGCAAGCGCGAGCACGATCAGCGCCAGCGCCGCCACGCGCACCGCCCAGCCGCGCGAACGCGCCAGCAGCAGCAGGCCGGTGATCACGGCAATCGCCGCGATCGCGACCCAGAGCACGAACGAAGGAACCAGCGGCGTAAAGGCAATGCCGTAATTCATACCAAGATCCTACTGGCCGAGCCGCTCGATGAGCGCCGGCGCATGCACCTGGTCGGCCTTGTAGTTGCCGGTCAGTGTGTACATCACAATGTTGACCCCCGAGCGGAACGCGTATTCGCGCTGCTTCGGCTCGCCCGGCGTCAGCGGCAGCATCGGCTGGCCGTCGGGGCGGATCGCCCAGGCGCCGGCGAGGTCGTTGGAAGTGATGATGATCGGCGAGACGCCGTCGCCGCCGCGCGCGGGGCGCTTCTCTTCGGCGGCCGCCTCTTCGTCATCCTCGCGCGGCAGCGCTTCGACCCAGGTCTGGCCGGTGGTGAAGCGGCCGGGGAAGTCGCGCAGAAGATAGAAGGTCTTGGTCAGGACATGCTCGCGCGGCACGGGTTCGAGCTCGGGCACGTCAAGCGAGGAGAGCAGGTCACGCAGCGCCTGCATGCCCGGCGTTTGCGCCGCGCCATTGTCGCCGGGGCCGGCCTCGATCGCGTCGCGGGTGTCGAACAGTACGGTGCCGCCCTGTTTCATATAGGCGTCGATCTTATTGAGCGCGTCCTGCGGCGGCTTCGGGGCGCCCGGCACGATCGGCCAGTAGATCAGCGGGAAGAAGGCAAGCTCGTCATGCGCGGGATCGATGCCGACGGGATCGCCGGCCTCCAGCGCCGTGCGCTGCGCGAGAAAGAGCGTCAGCCCGGCCATGCCGGCTTTGACGATGGAATCGACATCTGCATTGCCGGTAACGACATAAGCGAGGCGGGTTTGCGACGTCGCCTTCATCGCGAAATCATCGGCGGCTCCATCGGCGCGGGCGAACGAAGGCAGCAACGCCAGGCCGGCTGCAATAATCGCCAGAGCGAGCACGGCCGGTGCCGCGCGCCGCCGCAACAGACCGGCGATGCCGGCGCCGAGGAAGGCGACCACGATGGCGTCGATCAGGAACAGTGCGAGCGAAGCCGAGAGCAGGATGCCGCGAAGATCGCGCGGCTCAGCGTTGGTATAGCTCGCGCGCTGCGCCTTGAGTGCGGACGTGTCGAGGGCAGCGATACGGTCGGCGGCAGCGAGCGTGTTGACCGCAAGCGGTCCATCGGCCGGACCATAGAAGCCCGGCGGATGATCCAAGGTGGCGCGGTCGCGATAGTCGGCCGACAAGGGCTTTGCGGTCGAGGGCGGCGGGCCGAGGGCGCCGAAACCATCAAGCGTGTGCAGCGGCGCCAAGGTCTCCTTGGTGGCCTCGGCCGCAACACCCGGTCCGGGCTTGGAGGTGTAGCCGGAGATGTCGACGATACGTCGCAGCATGTCGACGAAGGTGCCCGACATCGGCAGGTCCGACCAGCGCATATCGGCGCTGACATGGAACAGGCTTACCAGTCCCTTGCCGCGGCGCTCGCCGGTGACGAGCGGCGTGCCGTCTTCGAGCGAAGCCCAGCTCTTGGTCGCGAGCACCGCGTCCGGCTCGGCCAGCACCTGGCGGTTCACTGTGACATCCTTTGGTACCGCAAGGCCCGCGAACGGCCCATCGGCCGTGAAGCTTGCGAGATGCTGCGGCTTTTCCCAGGTGAGGCTGCCGCCGAGGGTGCGGCCGCCCTTGCGCAGCTTGACCGGCACGAGGTCGTCCTCGCCTTGCGCGAGGCGGGGGCCAGCGAAGCGCACCAGCACGCCGCCCTGGTCAATCCAGGCGTTGAGCCGATCGCGGATTTCCGGCGAGAGCGTTCCGATATCGGCCATGATGATCATCGGCAGTTTCTGATCCAGGAATTGGGTGATGACTGCTTGCGGCGCGCCCTTGTCGCCGAGTCGCACGTCGGCGAACGGCGCCAGCGCGCGCGTCAGGTAGAAGGTTGAAGCGAGCAGCGGTTGTGCGGTGTCGGCGCTTGAGCCCGAGACGATACCGATGGCGCGGCGGCGCCAGCGTTTGTCGAGGAGCTGCACGGCGCCGGCCGAGTGCTCGCCGGAAATCTCCAGCCGCGCGATGTCGTTGCGCAGCTCGACTGGCAGGTCGAAGGCGGCCTCGGTCTCGCGGTCCTTCAGGCCGAAGCTGAAATGCGCATCACCGATCGGCGAGCCCTTGGCGTCGAGCGCACGCACGATCCCGGTGGCAATGCCGCTGTCGGCGCGGAGTACCTTCACCGTCATCTTCGCCGCGGCGTTTTCGGCGGCTGCCAGCGCCATGGACGACGGTGTGCCGCCTTCGAAGATCGTCAGGCGCCGCTCGCCGATGGTCTTGCCGAGACCCTCCACGAACTCCGCGCCGCGGCCGGTGTCGATGCCATCCGAAAGCCAGGCGATCTCGACATCGCCGGTCGCTTTCAGGAAACGATCGAGCGTGGTCAGCGTTTCGACGCGGTCGATCGAGTAGGGTTTTGGCGTGAACTGCCGCAGCGCCACGCGCGCCGCGCCGGCTACCATGATGGTGATGTCACGGTTAGGCTCCGACAGCGGCACCAACGCGACGCCGCGGCGGTCGCTGTCTGCATTGGCGATCAACTCGTCGGCGGCACGGATCCGGCTGTCCCAGCTCGAAGCCGCGCTCCAGCCGTCGTCGAGCAGGATGACGAGCGGCGAGGAATGGCCGGCGAGGCCGGTCTGCGGATTCCAGATCGGGCCGGCGGCCGCGAAGATCAAAAGCGCGGCGGCGGCGAGCCGGATCGCGGTCAGCCACCACGGGGTCCGCGAGGGCGTCTCTTCCTTGGGCGCGATGTCGAACAACAGCCGCGTCGGTGGGAACTCGATCCGCCGCGGCCGCGGCGGCATCACGCGCAACAGCCACCAGAGCAGCGGCAGGCTGAGCAGCCCGATCAGCAGCAGCGGTTCGGCAAAGGAGAGGGGAAGGCCCATCATGATGCCCGCCCCGCTTTGACATTCATCCGCGTGCCGCCCTTGCTCACCATCATGCCGGCATGCAGGAACAAGAGCAGCTCGGCCGCCGAGCGGCTGGTGGTGTGGGTGGAGAACAGCCAGTCGAGCTTGTTGGTCTCGTCGCGGATCTGGTCGCGATGAAGTGCTACGCGCGCAACGTAATCATCGGCCCAGCGCTCGGCGCGGCCCGCGGTGATCACGCCAAAGCCTTCCGGCTCGACGAACTCGATCCGGCCTGAATAGGGGAAGGTTTCCTCCGCGGGATCGACCACCTGCACCAGCGCGCCGTGCGCGCCGGAGGCGGACAGTCCCGCCAGCATGCCCCGGATCTCGGCGATCGGTGACCAGAAATCCGCCAGCACCACGATCTCGGCGAGTGCCGAGGGCACGAAGGAGGGCGGCAGGCTGAGGCGCGCGGCATCGTCATGCAGCATCGCCTGCGCCATCTTGTCGATGACGCTGCGGCTTGCGGTCGGGTTCATCAATCCGGGAATGCCAACGCGTTCGCCGCCCGCGACCAGGAGCTCGGCAAGCGCGAAGGTAACGATCAGCGTCCGCTCCAGCTTGCTGTCGCGCGCACCCCTTGAAGCAAATGCCATCGACGGCGAGCGGTCGGGCCAGATCCACACCGTGTGTGCGGCCTCCCATTCCTGCTCGCGCACATAAAGATGATCGTCGCGCGCCGAGCGGCGCCAGTCGACGCGCTGCGCCGGCTCGCCGGACACGAAGCGGCGATACTGCCAGAAGCTTTCGCCGGAACCGGCGCGGCGGCGGCCGTGCAGGCCGTGGATCACGTTGGCGGCGATGCGGCGGGCTTCAAGGACGAGACGCGGCAGCGAGGCGGCGAGCGATCGGCTTTCGCCATCGGCACGTCGAACTGCTAAAATCTCCTTCTCAAGCTTGACCGGTTCAGCCATCAACCGATCCGCGTCTTCAATTGCTTGATCACGTCCGGAATGGTGCGACCCTCGGCGCGCGCCGAGAAGGTCAGCGCCATGCGGTGCTTCAGGATGGGCTCTGCGAGGTCGAGCACGTCGTCGATCGAAGGCGCAAGCCGTCCGTCGAGCAGCGCGCGGGCGCGCACAGCGAGCATCAGCGATTGGCTGGCGCGCGGGCCCGGCCCCCAGGCGATCAGCTTGCCGGCTTCGCCGCCTTCCGGACCCGGACGCGCGGAGCGCACGAGCGAGAGGATCGCCTCGACAACGGAATCGCCGACCGGCAGGCGCCGCACCAGGCGTTGCGCCGCGATCAGCGCGTCGGCCTGCATCGAGCCCTTGGCGAGCGTTTCGTCCGCGCCGGTGGTCTCGAACAAAATGCGCCGCTCGGCGTCGCGATCGGGATAATCGACGTCGATCTCCATCAGGAAGCGGTCGAGCTGCGCTTCCGGCAGCGGATAGGTGCCTTCCTGCTCCAGCGGGTTTTGCGTTGCGAGCACATGGAAGGGCTTCGGCAGATCGTGCCGCGCGCCGGCCACCGTGATGTGCTGCTCCTGCATCGCCTGCAGCAGCGCCGACTGCGTGCGCGGGCTGGCGCGGTTGATCTCGTCCGCCATCAAGAGCTGCGCGAACACCGGACCCGAGATGAAGCGAAACGAGCGCTTGCCGGTGTTGCTCTCATCGAGCACTTCGGCGCCGAGAATATCCGACGGCATCAGATCCGGCGTGAACTGGATGCGCTTGGCATCGAGACCGAGCGTGATGCCGAGCGTCTCGACCAGCTTGGTCTTCGCAAGACCGGGGACGCCGATCAGAAGCGCATGGCCGCCGGAGAGGATGGTGACGAGCGTGTTCTCGACCACCTTGTCCTGGCCGAAAATCACCGTCGCAATCGCTTCCTTGGCTGCGCGGATCTGGCCCGAGACCTGTTCCGCCGAGCGAACGATCACGTCCTCGAGCTTTTCCACACTGTCGGCCATTCCAAGCTCCTTGGTTTGCAAGCGTTGCGGTGAGCGGCGACGCAGTTACCATGAACCCATGCTAAAACAGCGCAAAGGCCATGTATTCGTTGAATTAAACTATCCACACTCTATCGGCATTTCAGGGTATTAACGGCATCACGATGTGGCGAACATACCGGTATTTTCCCGGGGGGAACTCGCTCCATCATGATGCGCAAGTCTTGCACCAATCGTGCCAGATTGACGCAATCGAACGTTAAGGCAAACCATGGCGAAGCAAGGGCAGACCACAACCAATATTGAAGGCCTGACAGTTGCTGCGCGGGAAGCGACCAACGCCACCCCGGGCGGAAAGGGGCTGCCCCCCGTGCACCTGTGGAATCCGCCATTTTGCGGCGATCTCGACATGCGAATCGCTTCCGATGGTACCTGGTTCTATATGGGCACGCCAATCGGCCGGCCCGCTCTGGTGCGCCTGTTCTCGACCGTCCTCAAGCGCGAGGGCGACAAGCATTTCCTGGTCACGCCGGTGGAGAAGGTCGGCATCCGTGTTGACGACGCGCCGTTTCTCGCGGTCGAGATGCAGAAGCTCAATGACAAGGACGGCGCTTTGCTGCTGCGCTTCCGCACCAATGTCGACGACTGGGTCGATTGCAACGCGGCGCATCGGTTGCGTTTCGAAGCGGCTTCCGACGGTGGGCTGACGCCCTATCTTCACGTCCGCGCCGATCTGTGGGCGAAAGTCACCCGCGCGCTCTATTACGATCTGGTTGACATGGGTGAGGAGCGGATGGTCGATGGTCGGGAAATGTTCGGGGTTGAGTCCGCCGGCGAGTTCTTTGCGATGGCGGATGCGGAGCAGGTGAGGACGGCGCTTTGAACGAACCGATGGTGAAGGCTGCGCCTGCCGTTGTTTCCGCGGCGGAATTTTACGACCGCGTCCGCGCGCGGCTGAACTTCGACGTGCCGCAGGGGCTGGTCGATCCCAACATCATTCCGGAAAGCGGTGACCCCGGCACCGACAAAATGCTCGAGATCATCGCGCGCGAGCAGCCGGTGCGGCCGGCGGCGGTATTAATCCCGGTGGTCGATCACCAGGAGCCGACGGTACTGCTCACGCAGCGTTCGCCGAATCTGAGCGAGCATGCCGGCCAGATCGCCTTTCCCGGCGGCAAGATCGACGCGACCGACGCCTCGCCGTGCGATGCGGCGCTGCGCGAGGCCTGGGAGGAGGTCGGCCTCGACGGCTCCTTCATCGATCCGATCGGATATCTCGGCGTCTATGGCACCGGCTTCGGTTTCCGCATCCTGCCGACGGTGGCGCGCGTCAAACCAGGCTTCAAACTCACCATCAATCATTCCGAAGTGGTCGACGCCTTTGAGGTGCCGCTTTCCTTCCTGATGAATCCGGCTAACCACCAGATCCACAGCAAGGAGTTTCGCGGCATGGAGCGCTCCTATTACGCCATGCCGTACGCGGAACGTTATATCTGGGGAGCGACTGCGGGCATCCTGCGGGTGCTGTATGAGCGGATCTATCTGACATGATCCGCCCGGCACTCACCGAGATCGGGATTTTCCTATTCCCCTTCGGGGTGTACGTGCTGTTTTTGTTGGCGACCCGCTCCGGCGTTCTGGTGCCGGCGTCCTGGCCGCTCCAGATGGTGGCAAGGCTCGTGCTCGGCTCGCTGCTGCTCGTCATCATCAGCCTGGTGCTGCTGGCGCAGTTCTCCGGCGGCTCGCCGAATTCCACCTACATCCCAGCGCATGTGGAGAACGGCAGGCTCGTTCCCGGAGTCGAGAAATGAACACTGCACGGGTGCTCGATGCACCCTGGCTCACCTCCGGTCCGACCTCCCGCGTGCTGAACCTGTTGAACGGTGGCGGCGAGGAGGCGCGCGTGGTGGGTGGCGCGGTCCGCAACGCGCTGCTCGGCATTCCCGTCAACGATATCGACATCGCGACCACGGCGCTGCCTGAGGAAGTGGTGAAGCGGGCGAAGGCCGCCGGCATCAAGAGCGTGCCGACCGGCATCGAGCATGGCACCGTGACCCTGGTCGTCGACGGACAGCCCTTTGAGACCACCACGCTGCGCGAGGATACCGAAACCTTTGGCCGCAAGGCGAAAGTGTCCTTTGGCCGCGACTGGGTCGGCGACGCGCATCGCCGCGACTTCACCATCAACGCGCTTTCGGCCGGGCTCGATGCCGTCGTGCATGATTATGTCGGTGGCCTCGGGGATCTTGCCGCGCGGCGCGTGCGCTTCATCGGCGAGCCGGACCAGCGCATCGAAGAGGATTATTTGCGCATCCTGCGCTTCTTCCGCTTCCATGCGGCGTTCGGCGCAGGCGAAGTGGACCGTGACGGTTATTTCGCCTGCATCAGGGCGCGCAACGGAGTTGCAAGCCTCTCGGCCGAGCGCATGCGCATGGAGATGCTGAAATTGCTCGTGGCTGACGGCGCGGTCCATGCCACCACGGCAATGGCCGACGGCGGCTTGCTGCAGATGGTCATCGGTGGCGTCAGCTATGGCGGCACTTTTGCGGCGATGATCGCGGCCGAAAAAGCGCTCGGCTTGAAAGCCGATCCGATGCGCCGGCTTGCCGCACTCGCGGTCGCGCTTCCTGAAGACGCAAGGCGGCTCACGACACGCTTGCGGCTTTCGAACAACGAGGCCAAGGCACTGGATTCGATGGGCCATCGCTGGTGGCGGCTCGCCGGCATGGACGAGGCGCGCGCGAGGCGCCGGCTCTATCGGCTCGGCGAGGAGCGTTACCGCGACCGGCTGTTGCTCGCCTGGGCGCGCGCCGGCAGCGGCAGCGATTCCGCGCCCTGGATCGAACTGGCGCGGCTGCCGCAGCGCTTCACTCCGCCGAAATTCCCCTTAAGGGCATCCGACTTCATCGCGCGCGGCGTCGCCGAAGGCCCATCGCTCGGCCATGTCCTGACGCTTGCGGAAGACGCCTGGCTTGCGGCGGATTTTCCGCTGGAGCCCGCCGTTCTCGCCGCTCTTGCCGACCAGGCCGTGGCCCGGCTCACCCGCGATCCAAAGCCGTGAGCCTCACGCGGCCGGACCGCCTTCGTTGCGCCGGATGATCTTCAGCACCAGCAGGATCGCGCCGATGATCACGAACAGGATGCCGATGGCGATCATTGTCGATGACTCGACGTCGGCGCCGATCGCAGCGATCAAGCCGCCCACAACCATGGCGAAGACACCGCCGAGTTTTTTCGCAAAGAGGATAGATCCGTCGACAGCACGTGTGGCCATGGCGACCTCTCTTTCGGTTCGATGTGCCAATCTGACCGGTTAGGCTGGTACCGTCGTCCCCTAAGAAAATCGGGGCAACAGACCGCATTCAACCATTTACAATCCGCGAAGTTCCCCTCAATCTTTGGCGGTCGCGAAATCCCGTCACAACCCTGCGCCGGAGAAGCTCTGCCGCCGGGAATGTTGTCGTCGTGCCGACAGGTCACATACGATGTGTGGCGGTCGGCGTGCCTGGCGCGGTGCACCTCTCGGTTTGAATAAACTTGAAACGGTTGTGCGGAAGAGGCGATGGAGTCGAGGGATAGCGTAGGCTTCGGACGCAGTGCCGCAACGCTCGTCGTTGCGGCGGTGGTGGTCTGCGCGGCCGCCTCGCAGGCGAGGAGCGTATTCGCGCCGCTGGCCGCAGCCCTGTTCATCATAGGCGTCGTCTGGCCAGCCCAGAAATGGCTGCAGTCGCGGATGCCGAAGCTCGCCGCGCTTGCGATCACCGTCGTTTTCACAACGACGATCTGCCTCGCCTTTGCAAGCCTCGCGGCCTGGGCCTTTGGCCGCGTCGGGCAGTTCCTCGTCGCCGACGCCGCGCGCTATCAGGCGTTCTATGAACAGGCCGTGATGTGGCTCGACAGTCATGGCGTAGAGGTCGCTGGCCTCTGGGCTGAGCATTTCAACGTCGGTTGGCTGCTGCGCGCCATGCAATATTTTGCGGGACGCGCCAACTCCATGCTGAGTTTCTGGCTGATCGCGATCGTCTATGTCGTGCTTGGGCTGATCGAGATCGACGATATCCGGCAACGGATCGAGAAACTGGAGAATAGAACCGCCGCGCGCGTGCTGCTGGAGGGCAGCGCGGCGACCGCGGGCAAATTCCGGAAGTATTTGCTGGTGCGGACCCAGATGAGCGTCGTCACCGGCCTGCTGGTCGGTCTGTTCGCGGCGGTCACCGGACTGCCATTCGCGTTCGAGTGGGGCGTGATCGCGCTTGTGCTCAATTATATCCCGTTCATCGGTCCATTCATCGCAACCCTGTTTCCCACCCTTCTTGCGATGACGCAGTTTCAGAGCTGGCCCGCGGTGTTCGGCATTTTTGCCTGTCTCAATATCATTCAGTTCGTGGTCGGCAGCTATATCGAGCCCCGTGTCGCCGGCGCGACCGTTTCAATCTCGCCCTTTGTCGTGCTGTTTGCGATCTTTCTCTGGACCTTCCTGTGGGGGCTGTTCGGCACCTTCATCGGCGTGCCGATCACGCTCGCGATCCTGACGTTCTGCGCCGAGCACCCCTCGACGCGATGGGTCGCCGAACTTCTGGGCGGACCAGCCGAGTCAAGGCCGGCGCAGCTCTAGCAGGCTGTTGAAGAAGTCAGCCGCGTTCGCAAACGAAGCCCGAATCGTCGCCATTGTGTATGTAGAAGTGGCCGACGAGCCTGCCCGCCGTGCCGATCATGACCCATCCACGACCGCAGGCGGGGTCATTCTCGTCGTGTCCTTCCCATGAGAACTCTGCGCAGGCCGAACCGTCTCGCGTGCTGTAGCGGACGTCAAGAAAGCCCTTCAGCGCACCGAAGGCAATTTCACCGTCGGACTTACCCTCGAATGTGAGATGCGCCTCTTCCACGAGATCGAGGAAGTCGCTGTCCCAGTTGTTCATTTCGACGAGGCGCCAGCGGCCGGCAATGGCCTTGGCAAAGCCGGGCACCTTGGCCATCAGCCGGCCTCCGCGATCAGCTTGGGCAGCCGCACCAGATTGTAGGCGGCGGCAGCGAAGGTAAAGGACCATGCGACGCGATCACGACCGCGGAAGCTGGTCTTCTCTTGCCCTGCTACCGTCTTGATCCAGCCGAATGCCTCCTCGATGCGCTTGCGGATGCGCTGGCTGATGGCATATCCGCCGTGCCGGGTCGTTCGCCCGTCGATCGCCGAGCTGCGGCCGCTGGTGTTCTGTGCAACATGCGGCGTCACGTTCATCGAGCGCAGCTCGTTGACGAAGTCTTCTGCATCGTAAGCTTTATCGGCGCCAAGTGTGATCGCTGTCGGTCGGCCGGCACGAGGCTCAATCATATGTAGCGCGGCCACTCGTTCGGCATGCCCGTCAGCCAACGTCAGGCAGGCATCGACCAGCAGGCCATGGCGGTTCTCCATCAGCCCATGCCCGATGAAGCACAGCTTCGTCTCCTTGCCTTTACCCTTGCGGTAGAGCCTGGCATCGGGATCGGTGGTTGAAGCATGGGTGTCGTTCGAGCGTTTCTGGCCATGGAAGTCTGCTTCGGCATTGCGGCCGCCGCCTTGCGCCGGCGGCTCGCCAGAGCCGTCCTTCGCCTTGACGCTCTTCATTGAGGCCCAGGCTTCGATCAACGTGCCATCGACCGAGAAGTGATCGCTCGACAGAAGCTTCTTCACCTTGGGCTGCGCCAGCACCGCCGCGAGGAACTTGGCTGCGATGTCGCCTTCCAGCAGCCGATCGCGGTTCTTCGAGAACACCGAATGGTCCCAGGCTGCGTCGTCGAGGCCGATTCCGACGAACCAGCGGAACAGCAGGTCGTATTCCAGCCGTTCCATCAGAAGCCGCTCCGAGCGGATCGAATAAAACGCCTGCAACAGCATCGCCCGAAGCAGCTTCTCCGGCGGGATCGACGGCCGCCCAATCGGCGAATAGAGCCCGGCAAACTCGCGCTCCAGCGCCGACAGCGCCTCGTTCACAATCGTCTGGATCGCTCGCAGCGGATGATCTCGCCGCACCCGCGCCTCCAGGTCAACGTAGCTGAACAGCTCGCCCGTTCTATTGTCGCCGCCGCGCACGCACCCTCTCCGAATCTCGTCGGAGCCAATGAATCACGGTCGCCGATCGGCGGCGAGCACCTTTTTCAACAGCCTGCTAGAACTCGCGGGCGATCTCGACCCGTTCAGGCTGGGCCAGGCAAAGGCCTCCATTCGTACCGCGCATGAGCCGGTGGACGTAAAAGTAACCGTCGGCGCTCATCACCGGCGAGGGCGCCGACACGATCTTGAGGTCGCCGCACGCTCCGATCCAGTCGATATGGCGGTGACCGTGCATCACGATCGCGCGGTCGGCAAACCTCTCGATGCTGCGCACGAACCAGCTGCCGTTGATCAACGCCGTTCCAACGCGTTCGGAGAATGCCTTCACCGGCATCGGATACTCGACGAGGTGATGGTGCAACGCGATGATCCATATCGCCTCCGGAAAACGGCTGATGGCCGCCTCGAATCGGCGCGCCTGTTCGAGCGCGATGAAGCCGAGCGCATTGGTGAAGGAGAAGTGGGCCGCGGCATTGGAATCGAGGATGGCTACCCCGATGCCGTCCTTGCGGTCGGGTGGCAGGATCATCGGGAACTGGGCGTCAAAAATTCCGCGTAAGGCCACGGCGCGACGCACGCCGCCGTGCTCCGCGAAATCGGCGATCTGCGCCTGATGCGGTGCCAGCGCCTCGTCCAGCGTGGCCGTGATGTTGCCCGAAGCATCGACGGGGTGCGCGCGGTTGCCCTGCACGGCCGCGATCGCCGACAGCGTGCGCATCTGCCGCAACCGTTTGCCGGGACTGAGCGGCAGGTCGAGCCGGGCAGGATTGGCACGGTCGACGATGTTCACGTCGTGATTTCCCGGCAGCATGATCGTGCGGGCCGCCAGCTGCGGATATGCCAACAGCGCGTCAAGGAACTCGGCCCATTCGCTGGCCCGCCCGGCGTCGGTCATGTCGCCGGTGATCAGCACATGATCAAGCGGATCGGCGGCATGAATGGCGGCGAGCTGCGCCAGCACGCGGCCAAGACGTTCGTTGCCGCGCGGGCCGGCGCGCCCGCTTTCGATCCGGAAACCATATCGTTCGCCGACGACGTGCAGATCGGACAGGTGGGCAACGCGCCAGATTCCGGAGGCGGACGCAGGAGCGTCGAACGCGGCAAGATGGACCGGCTGGTCCATCCTGGCATCGGCAACACCCCACACCAGCGAGGCGGCGGCCAGATAGCAGCATACCAGGACCGTGGCGTTGGCAAGCGTCGCCTTGATCAGAACATGCATCACCGGGAGTTCGTGCAACACCGCCGTCCATTGCGTGAAAGGCCAGACCAGGATTGCGATCGACACCGCGGCGGCGCTGAGCAGGATGCCCGCGCCGAGTGAACATGTGCGGCGCAGTCTTGCCCGAAAGGCAGGGGTAAGGTCCTTCCGCCACGCCTGCTCCGCCAGGTGCTGTAGCGCCTCGCGGCCGAATGCATAGCTCGGCTGGATCGCGAGCGCGTTGAGCGACCAGAAATTCATTTCCACCAGCCGCAGCAACGGCCGCCATCCGATCCATCCCAGCGCAGCAATCGCGACCAGCATCAGCGCAGCGCCGATTTCCGTGAGTGCGACAATGTGCTCGGAAAGGGTGGAGAACCATGCCGACGCCACCAGCGGGGCAAGGCCGAGCAGCACCGCGGGCAGCAGCAGCAAAACTGTCCAGGCGAACAGGAGCTTCAGCAGACTGATCTCGACGAGCAGGCTGCCGGCGATGGCGAGCAGCGAGCGCTGCTTGGGGCTGGCGGCATCGTCCTCGACATCGCCACGGCGCGGATCGAGCCACGCCCGCCCTTGAGCCGGCCCTGTTTCGTCCGCCGATGTCGACTGCGTCATGACCCGAAGCCCGTTGCCTCATCCGCCACAGGATAGGGGGCGTGCAGACGCGGGACAATCGCGCGGCACCGAGCCTCGCCCATCGCTGCGCTCGATCGATATGCCCTGTGCATGGTATATGCGCCTGAAAGCACCCGACAGTATTTCTTGCAAAGGATTTTCGTAAAACCTTCGCAGACGTGGTCGGGTTGTATGATTGACACCGTGAATACTCGGGCGTTAACTCGACCCAGCCGACTAGAACAGTCTAGCGCGACCTGATGTGGTCGCTTTTCAGCACATGTTGCTGAACCGCCTGCGGTTCGCCGAACCGGATCGCCGGCCAGACAGGAGGTCCAATGGACTTACCGTCGGTCGCAGAGGGTGCAGAACGGCCTTACATCTCCGCGGGACATCTGCCCGTGCATGAGATGGCGCAGAGGCGGGCGCCTGTCGGCAACTTCAAATCCGATTCCAACGAAAGCCCCGTCGGGCGCCGTCGCCCGCGGTGGCCGTTTGCGTTCCGTCAACCACCGGAAAATGAGGGTGACACATGAGCACGTATCAACACAGCACTTCGATGCCTCTCACACGACTGCCTTCGCCGCCGCTATGGCTATGCATCCTGCTTGGAATCTTCATGATCGTAGCCGGCTTTCTCGTGCTCGGTGATGTCGTCTTTTTCACCCTGATCAGCACGCTCTTCATCGGCTGGATGGCCATTTTTACCGGCGCGTTCGAGATCATCCACGCCTTCTGGACCAAAGGATGGGGCGGCTTCGCCTGGCAGGTGCTGCTCGGCATTCTCTACCTCGTCTTCGGCTTCATGCTGGTGAGCCAGCCGCTGACCAGCGCCTTGATCCTGACTTACGTTCTTGGCCTCGTGCTCCTGATTTCAGGATTCGTCCGCATCCTCGTCGGCATCGGCCATTGGCGGGAGCTTGGCTGGGTCATGGTATGCTCGGGTCTGTTCGGCATTCTGGCAGGTCTGATCATTCTGACCGGCTTTCCTGCCACCGGCATGTGGGTGCTCGGACTCCTGCTGGGCATCGACCTGTTGTCTCACGGGATCGGATGGCTGACCTATGCCGTCTGGCGGCCGGCGGCAGCATAGCCTCGCGCAGGATTTGAGAACGCGGCCGATTGATCGCGCGGCATCGCCAAGGGATGCAGCGTGTTCGCTTGTTGATCCCTTGCCAAAGATGCTTGGCTTGTAGCGGATTTTCCGTTAGAGCCCGCTGTGCTCGCCTCGATCGCCGATCAGGCGGTCGCAAGGCTCGCCTGCGACCAAAAATCAGAGACTAAAAACAAGAATTGAGCATCCTCTCCGGTTTCGCCGACATCTCCTTTTGGCAGCTCCTGCTGGTCGCAGTCGTGGCGCTGTTTGCTTCCCTTGTCGGCGGACTTGCCGGTTATGGCACCGGCGCCTTGATGCCGATGGTGCTGGTGCCCCTGGTCGGCGCCGAGCCGGTGGTGCCGATCATCGCGATCTCCGCGATCTTCTCCAATGTCAGCCGCGGCACCGCGTATTTCCGCTATGTCGACGGCCGCCGCGCGCTGATCGTGATCGCCTGCGCGGCGCTCACCACGGCGCTCGGCGCTTACGGCTACACCAAACTCACTAACGCCGGCGCGGCGCTCGTGATCGGCAGCATGCTGATCCTGAGCGTGCCGCTGCGCCGCATGTTGCGCCGGAAGGAGGTCCGGATCGGCGATACCGGGCTCGCTGCGGGCGCGATCGGTTATGGCGTTGTGGTTGGCGGGACCTCGGGCTCGGGCGTGATCCTGCTGTCGCTGCTGATGGCCGCAGGCCTCGAAGGCGCGCATGTGATCGCCACCGATGCGGCGATCTCGGTCGTTACCTCCGTGATCAAGATTTCGGTGTTCGGGCTCTCGGGCGTCCTTACCGCGCAGGTCCTGGCCTTTGCGCTCCTGATCGGCGCCATCGCGTTGCCGGGCGCGTTCCTAGCCCGGGCCTTTGTCGAGCGCATGCCGGTCCACATCCACACCGCGATCCTGGATGCCGCCGTCATCATCGGCGGCGTTGTCATGATATCGGCGGCGGTGCGGCAGCTCGTGGCGTAGGCGCGCTAACCCTTCGGCCGCGCTTTCGCGATTCTGACGGGCGTACAGGGATCGCTGACGAGATGATTGAGCAGCGGCAGGTTGCAGTAGAAGCTCGACGGCCGGTATTTTACCCGGATGCGTTCAAGCTCTGACATCACCAGGCTGAGGAAGTCGTCAAGGCGGATGACTTCGTGGTCGAGGCCGTCCTGGTAGATTCCCTTTTTCCGGTAGTCGACGAATTTGGCCATCAGCGTGTCGCTGACCGGACTGCCGGACGCCCAGATCCGCGCGGGCAGCAGCAAACCATGGGTGGCTTCGAAGCAATAATGCATCACCATCACATGGTGCTTTGCGCTGAGCCAGTTGATCTGGAGGGAGCGCTTCGAATGGTCGATCTTTCTGTTGTCGTCCGCGGCGCAGAACACCGTCTCCGACCCGACGGAAGCCTCAGTCTTCGTTTCGTTCGGGGCCAGGCAGAAGTCTTCCTTGAATTTCTTGCGTTCCTCGTAATTTTTCGCCTCGCCCGCTTTGTCCGGCTTCTCGCCTGCAACGGGCAATTCAAAGTGGGCGAAATTGTCGTTGGCGTCGCAGTTGAAGTTGTAATCGCCCAGCAGCGATTCCTTTAGCGGATCGCCGTCGATGGCAAGGGTGTCCGCCGCATCGCGCTCGAGGTTGGCCGCCCAATCGATGTAGAGCTCCGCCTTGCGGGCAACGATATTGCTGTTTTGCCTGAGTGCGTCTCGGGACTTGACGTAGGCAGGGTAGGCGTCCTTCGCCGCTGCCGTGGTCAGCGCCTTGTTGCCGGCATCAGCCGTATCGTCCTCGGTCGCCGAGAAGTTGAAATAAAGCACCTGCTGCTGCATCTGCGCTTCCGCGTAGGCGTCCGAGATGTCGACGAAGGCCTTGGTCGCGTCCTGCATGTCCGCTTGCGCCTGCGTGCTGACCTTCTGCTCATAGGCGTTGAGGTACTGGATGTAGGTTCCAACCCAGCCGGCGAGCAGGGTGACGATGGACAGGCTCGCAGCCGAATGCAGCCATGAATCGAAACCCAGTAAGCCTTTCCAGAAACCGCGCCGCGAATTTCCGTTCGAAGGATCGCTCCCGGGAGGACCGCCAGCTTGATGCTCGTCATTTGATGCCGCCATCGCCGTGCTCCCGTCAGCACGATGACCTTAACGCAATCTTCGATTGCGATCCAGCGACGGTACTATGACGCGATCATGATCGCGTCGGCAGCAATTCGCTGAGCGAGCGGATGATGCGGTCGGGCTTGACGGTCGAGCCTTCGGGCAGGCCGTCGCCGTGCACATCCATCCAGATCGCGTAGATGCCGAGCCGCTGCGGCGCCTCGACTTCCCATTCCAGATTGTCGCCGATCATCCAGGTATCCGGCGCGGTGACGCCGAGCGCGGCCATCGCATGCAGATAGGCCTGCTCGTCGGGCTTGCCAAAGCCGTGCTCGCCCTCGATCTGGATGTGATCGAAGCGGTGCGCGAGCTCGAAGCGTTCGACCTTGGCGCGCTGGGTGTCGGCCGCGCCATTGGTGACGAGCGCGAGCTTGACGCCAAGCGTCTTCAATCTGTCGATCGCCTCATGCGCGCCGGGAAAGACGAACATCTCCTCCTCGCGATAGACGGTAAAACGATCGGCGAGGCGGTTGGCGAGATCATCCGGCAACGCCCGGTGGCCGCGCGCGGCGAGCGCATCGAAGCCGCCCTTGACCGTCAGCCGCCGCGCTTCGCCGAGTTTCAGCCGCCAGACCGGTTCCGCGCTCGCCCAGAATTGCCGCGCATAGGCGAGGACGGTGGTCGCGACCTCCTGTGGCGCTAACGGCGCGAGCTCATCGGCGAACTCGTTCGCAATCGTGTTCCACGCAATCTCGGGCCTGCCATAGGCCGACAGGATGGTGTCATCCATGTCGATCAGCATGGCGCGGGGAAGTTCGGTCGTCACGCTCACGGCCATTTCACTTCCGGCGGCATCGAGGAGAGGATGGCGTCGATATTGCCGCCGGTCTTCAGGCCGAACAGCGTGCCGCGATCGTAGAGCAGGTTGAACTCGACGTAGCGTCCGCGCCGGATCAATTGCTCCTCGCGCTCGGCCGCCGTCCAGCTTAACGCAAAATTCCGCCGGATAAGCTCGGGATAGATTTTCGCGAATGCGCGGCCGACATCCTGCGTGAAGCCGAAATCGGCATCCCAGTCGCCGGAATCGTGATGATCATAGAAGATGCCGCCGATGCCGCGCGGCTCCTTGCGGTGCGGCAGGTAGAAATATTCGTCGCACCATTTCTTGTACTTTTCATAGGGCGCCACATTCGCATGGGCATCACAGGCGGACTTCATCGCGGCGTGAAAGGCGACCGTGTCCGGATCGTCCTGGGTGCGGCGGCGATCCAGCACCGGCGTCAAATCGGCGCCGCCGCCGAACCACGACTTCGTCGTCACGATGAAACGTGTGTTCATGTGCACGGCCGGCACATGCGGGCTCTTCATATGCGCAATCAGCGAGATGCCCGAAGCCCAGAAGCGGGGATCATCGGAGGCGCCCTGGACCTGCGCGCGGAATTCGGGGGCGAATTCGCCCGAGACCGTCGAGCAGTGCACGCCGACCTTCTCGAACAATCGGCCATGCATGATCGACATCACGCCGCCGCCGCCGGGCGCACCGCTGGCATCGGTGCGCTGCCAGGGCGTGCGCACGAAGCGGCCGGCCGAGCCGGGATAGAGCGAGGCGAGCGCCTCGTCCTCCAGCCGCTCGAAGGCAGTGCAGATGTCGTCGCGCAGCGCCTCGAACCAGATGCGCGCGCGTTCTTTCCGGGTCTCGACGGGGGATTGGTCCATTGCGAGCTCCTGCTCCTAACGTCTTCCCGTCATTGCGAGGAGCAACGCGACGAAGCAATCCAGACGGTTCCCGCGGAAACTGTCTGGATTGCTTCGCTTCGCTCGCAATGACGGATGCATGTCTACCCCTGCGGTCCGAAATAGGTGCAGCTCTCGTTGCAACTGTCGCGATGGACGCTGACGCGTGTCACCCGCCCCGCGTGCTGCACCCGGTCGAAGATGAAGCGCGACAGGTTTTCCAACGTCGGCTGGCCGAGCGCCACGATCCTGTTCAGGAGCTTGTGGTCGAGCGCCTTCTGCACCTCGGCCATGCGCTGCTCGAGCAGGCCGAGGTCGAGCACCATGCCGGTTTCGGGATCGGGCGTGCCGCGCACAGTGACCTCGGTGCGGAACGAATGGCCATGAATCTCCTCGCTGGCCTCATTGAGGGTCGTGCCTGATAACGCGTGCGCCGCTTCGAAGCGGAATGATTTGGTCAATTCCCACATGATCAAGGAAAGCTCTATCTGATACCGAGTGTCTTGTGCGTCTGCACGCTGAGCCGCCATTGCGGATGCTTCAGGCAATAGTCGACGGCGCGTGCGGTGTTTTCGATCACGTCTGGGCCGTCCATCGGCTGTAGCGAGAACCGTTCGAAGGCAAGGCCCGCAAATGCCTCCGGCATCGCCGCCTGTTGCGGAAACACCAGCTTCAGCTCGTGGCCCTGCCGCAGGACGAGATCGGCGCCGGCTTTGGGGCTGACGCAGATCCAGTCGAGCCCTTCGGGCGGAAGGATGGTGCCGTTGGTCTCGACACCGATGGCAAAGTCGCGCGCGTGAAGGGCGTCGACCAGGGGGCCATCCAGCTGCAGCATGGGCTCGCCACCGGTCAGCACCGCGTAACGGTTGGCATTCTCGTTGGTGTCCTTGCCCGTCCATTGCGCCGCGATGATGTCGGCGAGCTCATCCGCCGACGCATAGCGCCCGCCGAGCGTGCCGTCGGTTCCGACAAAATCCGTATCACAGAATTGACATATGGCCCCGGCGCGATCCTGCTCGCGGCCGCTCCAGAGGTTGCAGCCGGCGAAGCGGCAAAACACGGCAGCGCGGCCGGCATGGGCGCCTTCGCCCTGCAGGGTCAGAAAGATTTCCTTCACCGCGTAGCTC
>Ga0210410_10000678_pt1 | contig 35334 bp, 34 predicted proteins | sample IncBWC4MmetaG_FD_161058 | JGI IMG/M metagenome (GOLD analysis project Ga0210410, IMG submission 161058) | Forest soil microbial communities from Barre Woods Harvard Forest LTER site, Petersham, Massachusetts, United States - Inc-BW-C-4-M | ecosystem: Environmental > Terrestrial > Soil >...
GAGCTGGTATTGCAGCAGCGCGCCGGCGAGCTTGGAGGAGGTGTCGAGCTGCAGCATCTGCGAGCCCTTCAGATAGGATTTCGCCTCGTCCAGCTCCTGCTGCGTCGGGCCTTCCTCGGCAAATTGGCGCACTTCCTTGTCGATGGCATCGATGCTGTCGCCGGCGCGGTCGGCGCGGGTGCCGGTATTGCCGATGACCAGCGCCGAGTGATCCATCCAGAGCAGCGATTGGAACACGGAATAGGCGAGCCCACGCTTCTCGCGGACTTCGCGATAGAGCCGCGACGACGACCCGCCGCCGCCCAGGATGTGGTTGTCGATATAGGCCGCCATGAATTTCGGGTCGTGGCGCAGGACGCCGGGACCGCCGAAGGTGATGGTGGTCTGCGGCACGTCGAGCGGCACGAAGGAACGCTGCGGCGGCGCGGTCGCCGTCACATCGGGTACCGGCGTGAGGTTGGATTTCGCCGGCAGGTCGCCAAAGGTCTTGTCGAGCAGCTTGCCGAGGGTTGCCGGATCGACGTCGCCGACCACGGCGATCTTCAGCGTATCCCTGGCGATCACGCGCTTGATGTAGTCACGCATGTCGGCGACGGTGATGTTCGGAACGCTTTCCAGCGTGCCCGTTCCCGGCCGGCCGTAGGGATGGCCGGGAAAGGCGACTTCGAGGAATTTGCGGCTCGAGAGCGCGTTGGGGTTGGTGGTGTCGCGATGCAGCCCCGAGATGATCTGCGAGCGGATGCGTTCGACGTCCTCATTCGCAAGATGCGCCGAGGTGAGGGACAAATGGAGGAGGTCGAAGGCCTCGTCCTTGTTGTCTTTGAGCATGCGCAAGCTGCCGCGGAAGTTGTCGCGCGTGACGCTGAAGCTGAGCTCGATGGCACGGCGATCGAGCCGCTCATGGAAGCTCTTGGAATCGAGGTCGCCGGAGCCTTCGTCGATCGTGCTCGCGACCAAATTGCCGACGCCGGGCTTGTCGGCGGGGTCCTGCGAGGCGCCGCCGCCAAAGGCATATTCCATCGCAATCAAGGGCACGGTCGCATCCTGCACGAACCAGGCCTCGATGCCGCCGGGCGAGATCAGATGCTGGATTTTTGTCGAGGCCATGGACGGCGTCGGCAAGGTCAGCGCGAAGGCGAGCGAAGCGGTGAGGGCGAGAGCCGAGCGCCGCGTGAAGTGGGTCAGATGGTTCACGAACGCTTCTCCTCGCGCTTGGGCGTGGTGTCCTTGATCAGATAGCCCGTCACCGAGCGCTTCTTGTCCAGCCATTTCTGCGCCACGGCGCGGACCTCCTCGGCGGTAACCGCACGAATGCGGTCCGGCCAGCTTCGGATGTCCTCGATGCTCAACCCCGTGGTGAGGGCCCCGCCATACCAGCGGGCCATGGTCGCCTGGTTGTCCTGGGCGTAGATCGCCTCCGCGATCAATTGCGTCTTCACCCGCTCGAGGTCTTCGGCGCGGATCGGATTCTTCACGATGTCCGCGATCACATTATCGACCACCTGCTCGACCTGCGAAAACTCGACGCCGGGCTGCGGCGCCACCGAGATCGAGAATTGCGAGGGATCGAGCGCGGTGCCCTGATAAGCGGCGCTGGCAGCGACCGCGAGCGGCTTGTCGACCACGAGCGCGCGGTAGAGATAGGAGTTGCTGCCGCCGCCCATCAATTGCGAGAGCACGTCGAGCGCCGGGCTCTCGCCGGCCGCCGCAGTCGTCGCCGACGGCACGAGATAGTAGCGCTTCATCGCCGGCTGCTCGACATGGGGGTCGGCCAGCGTCACCGTGCGCGGGGCGACCTGCTCCGGCTCCTGCGGGCGGATGCGCTTGGCCGGGATATCGGGCTGCGACGGGATCGCGCCAAAGTTCTTCTCGACCAGCGGGCGCACCTCGTTGACGTCGGTGTCGCCGGCGATCACCAGGATCGCGTTATTGGGTGCATAGAAGCGGTGATAGAAGGCCAGCGCGTCCTCGCGGTTCAGCTGCTCGATCTCATGATGCCAGCCGATCACCGGGCGGTGATAGGGGTTATTGAGATAGAGCGCGGCCATGATCTGCTCGTTCAGCCGCGCCTCCGGATTGTTCGCAACGCGCATGTTGTATTCCTCGAGCACGACGTCGCGCTCGGGCAGCACGTTCTCGTCCTTGAGGATCAGGCCGGTCATGCGGTCGGCCTCGAACTCCATCATCAGCGGCAGCTTCTCGCGCGGAATGCGCTGGAAGTAGCCGGTGTAGTCGTTCGAGGTGAAGGCGTTCTCGTTGCCACCGACTTTCAGCACGGTCTTCGAGAACTCACCCTCCGGATGCTTCGCCGTGCCCTTGAACATCAGGTGTTCGAGGAAATGCGCGAGTCCCGATTTGCCGGGCGTCTCGTCGGAAGAGCCGACCTTGTACCAGACCATCTGCGTCACGACCGGCGTGCGGTGATCCTGGATCACCACGACCTGAAGCCCGTTCGGCAAGGTGAAGGTGGCCGGAGGCTCCGAGGTGAAGGTGGTCTGCGCCGACGCGGCGGCGGTCGTCAGAACGAATGCTGCGAGCAGCGCGGCTGCGAAAGGTTTGCTGGACATCATGACCTTTATGAAAGCCCGAACGAAAGTGCGCGGGAACAAAAGCGCCGCATCCTACACGGAGCGGCGAACGCGAGAACGTCACGAAGCCGAGAGAAAGGATGAAACAATCTTCATCCCGCCTGTTAAGCGGGCATTACTCGCCGTACTTGCCGGCGGCCGGATTGTATTCCTTGTTGAGGGATTCCTTCGGGCCCGTACCGTAGAGGTAGCTCGACGACGGCGTCTGATAGCCGGGCGGCGGCTGGGTCAGCGATTCCCGCGGCGGCTCCTGCTTGAACTCCGTCGCTTCCGTCTTGTTGCCCTTGAACATGCCCATGAAGCCTCCGGTGTAGCCGAGGTCGGAGGGCATCAGCGGATTGCCACCGGTATCGCCCGGCTTCAACGAGTCGGAGGTCTTTGCGTCCTGCGCCGACGTTTGCGGCTTCTGACCCGCGGCATTGAGCTCGCTCGGGCTCAGCACACGAGAGGCGTCGCGGCTCGCCACGTCGGCAGCGCGCGTATCCTGCTTGTCCTTCTTGCGCTTGGCAATTTCCGCCCGGCGCCGGGCTTCGTCGGGATCCTTTGGCCAGTTCGGCGCAGCCTTCTCGGTAGAGGCGGAAGCCGGTGGCGGCAGATCGATCTTCGGCGGCACGACCAGCGGTGAGCGCTCGCGATAGTCGATGTCGGAGTTCGTCATGTTGGTGGCGCCGACGCCCTTCATGATGCCTTCGATGATCTTTTCCTCGAAGGTCCTGTCGTCCTCGTCATCGTCGCCGGCTCGCGCGGCGACCACCATCAACAACCCGACGCCGAGCACGACCGCCGACAGCCGCAGGGCTTTCGACGAACTCCGCATCATCCAACCGCTGGTTCCGGTCTTGCGCATCGCATTACCCGTTTTCAAAACTAGGCCTGTTTAAAACTTAGCTGTTTAAACAAGGGGTTCTCAGGGCCCTGATCGGCCGGGATCAGGGCGCTTTTGCGGCGGGTACCCCCAAAAAGGAATCATACAATAGGGCTATGACTCCGGCAACAATGGCCGTGTCGGCGAGGTTAAACACGTACCAATTGTAGGTATTTCCGCCGATCTGGACGTGAAACAGGGCAAAATCGACTACCGCGCCGTAGGCGAAACGGTCGATCGCATTGCCGATCGCTCCGCCAATGATTAATCCGAGGGCAATGGTTGCAAGTAATGTTCGTGAACGAGCCATCCAGACCGCGAGCGCGATCACGGCCAGCGCCTTGACCATCATCAGCGCAATCTGAGCGAACTGGCTGTCGTTCTGGAGCAGGCCGAAGCTGATGCCGATGTTCCAGGCCAGCACGAGGTCGAAGAACGACGTCACGCGCACCGTGCCGCGGTGGCCGATATCGAACACGTAAAGCAGCCAGAGCTTGGAGGCCTGGTCGATCAAGAGCGTGGTAATCGCGGCGATGATGCCGGGGCGGAGCGGGGAGGTCATGGCTGCGGAGTCAGACCGAGACCCCCAGCGCCTTCCATTCGCGCAAGGCCTTGGCATCGCGCGGGGAGACGTCGGGGTAATCCTTGTCCTCGCCGACGGTGGGGAGGATCTTCCAGCTTCGCGCGCATTTGATGCCCTGCGCCTTTTCGACCACGACCGCGACGCCGGGGACGGAGTCGAGCCGGAATGCATTGGCAGGCGCCTCGTCCTCCTGCACCTCATAGTTCGAGGTGATGCAGACTTCGGCGAGGTCGATGTCGAACAGCGTCGCCAGCATGTTGCGGTCGGAGACATAGATGATCGGCGAGGCCTCGAGTGAGGAGCCAATGTTCTTGGCGGCGCGTTCGAGCTCCAGCGCGCCGGTGACGACGCGGCGCACGTCGCGGATGGTCTCCCACTTCGTCGCGAGCCGCTCGTCGCGGAATCTGTCAAAGCCGTCCGGGAACAGCGTCAGGTGCACGGAAGCCTTGTCATCAGGCTTGTACATCGCCCAGGCCTCGTCGCAGGTGAAGCTCAGGATCGGCGCCAACCATTTCAGGATCGCGTCGCACAGGATGTCGATGGTGGTGAGCGCGGCCTTGCGCGCCAGCGATGACGGCGGATCGCAATAGAGCGTGTCCTTGCGGATGTCGAAATAGAACGCCGACAGTTCCGAGTTCATGAAGGCCGACAGGGTCGCGACCACGGTCTTGTAGTCGAACTCGACGTAAGCCTCGCGCACGATCCTCGCCTGTTCGGCAAGCCCATGCAGCATCAGTCGTTCGAGCTGCGGCATGTTCTTGTGCGCGACCGCTTCCGCCGGCTGGAAATGGTCCAGCGTGCCGAGCATCCAGCGGATGGTGTTGCGGAGCTTACGGTAGGTCTCGATGGTGTTCTTGAGGATCTCGGGGCCGATGCGCTGGTCGTCCGCATAGTCGGTGGCGCAGACCCAGAGGCGGAGGATATCGGCGCCGGATTGCGCCATCACCTTTTGCGGCTCGACCGTGTTGCCGAGCGACTTCGACATCTTGCGGCCGTTCTCATCGAGCGTGAAGCCGTGGGTCAGCACCACATCGTAAGGCGCGCGTCCCCGCGTGCCGCAGCTTTCAAGCAGCGAAGAGTGGAACCAGCCGCGATGCTGGTCACTTCCTTCGAGATACATCACGGTGTCGGCGCCGCCATCGACCTTGCGCTTGATGCCGGCGAGGCCCGGGAAATGCACGGGATCTTCCAGCACGAAGGCGTGGGTCGAACCGGAATCGAACCAGACGTCGAGGATGTCGTCGACCTTCTTCCAGTCCTCATTGGCAACCGAGCCGAGGAAGCGCTCGCGGGCGCCATCCACGTACCAGGCGTCCGCGCCTTCCTTCTCGAAGGCATCGCCGATGCGCTTGTTGACGGCCTCATCCATCAGGATCTCGGCCGAGCCGTCGCGCTTTTCTCGTACGAATACTGCAATTGGCACGCCCCAGGCGCGCTGGCGCGAGATCACCCAATCGGGCCGCGCCTCGATCATGCCGTTGATGCGGTTCTGGCCCGACGGCGGCACCCATTGCGTCACCGAGATCGCATGCAGCGCGCGGGCGCGCAGCGTATCGCCGGGCTTCGCCTTGCCGTCGGCCGCCATAGCCCCGGGCTTGCCCGGGGCGTCCACGATGTCCTTATCCATCGCAATGAACCATTGCGGCGTGTTGCGGAAGATCACCGGTTTCTTCGAGCGCCAGGAATGCGGATATTGGTGCTTCAGCCTGCCGCGCGCGAGCAGCATGCCGGCGTCGATCAGGGCCTTGATCACGGCCTCGTTGGCGTCGCCCTTTTCACCCTTGTCGTTGATCACGCGTTTGCCGGTAAAGCCGGGCGCGTGGTCGGTGAAGGCGCCGTTCTCATCGACCGTATAGGGGATCGTGGTGTTGATGCCGCGCGCTTCCAGCTCACGTGCATTGGCCGTCCAGACATCGAAGTCCTCGCGGCCGTGGCTCGGCGCGGTGTGCACGAAGCCGGTGCCGGTGTCGTCGGTGACGTGGTCGCCGGGCAGGAGCGGAACAACGAACTGGTAGCCGTCGCTGGCAAAGCGTTTCAGCGGATGAGCGCATTCCACCGCGTCGAGCGTATCCGCGGGGATGTCGCGCACCTTTTTGTATTCGGTGACACGCGCCTGCTTGAACACGCCGTCTGCGAGCGCATCGGCGAGGATCAGCTTGTCACCGGTCTTGGCCCAATTGTCGGCGGGCGCGTCGGTCACCTCGTAGAGGCCATAGGCGATCTTCGGCGAGAACGAGATCGCGCGGTTGCCGGGCAGCGTCCAGGGCGTAGTGGTCCAGATCACGACGCTGGCATTGGCAAGCGCGCCATGCGCCGGCGAGGTGACGGGAAACTTCACCCACACCGTATCCGACGTGTAATCCTCGTACTCGACTTCGGCCTCCGCCAGCGCGGTCTTCTCGACGACGCTCCACATCACGGGTTTCGAGCCGCGATAGAGCGTGCCGTTGGCCGCGAATTTCATGATCTCGCGCGCAATCTGCGCTTCGGCCGGATAGCTCATGGTGGCGTAGGGGTGATCCCAGTCGCCGATGACGCCAAGCCGCTTGAACTCCTCGCGCTGCACGTCGAGCCAGTGCGTCGCGTAAGCGCGGCACTCCTTGCGGAACGCCACCATCGCGGCGCTGTCGCGGAAGTCCGGCTTTGGCTTGCCCTTGGAGCGGTAATTCTCCTCCTCGATCTTCCATTCGATCGGCAGGCCGTGGCAGTCCCAGCCCGGCACGTAGTTGGAGTCGTAGCCGAGCATCTGCTGGCTCTTGGTGACGACGTCCTTGAGGATCTTGTTCAGCGCATGCCCGATATGGATGTTGCCATTGGCGTAGGGCGGGCCGTCATGGAGCACGAACTTGGCGCGGCCGCGCGCTTCTTCGCGCAGCTTTTCGTAGAGGCCGATTTCGTTCCAGTGCTTGAGGATTTCCGGCTCGCGCTGCGGCAGGCCGGCGCGCATCGGAAACTCGGTCTGCGGCAGGAACAGGGTCTTGGAATAGTCTTTGGCGTCGGACTTTTGCGGCTTTTCGGACATGAGATGTGACTTGCTCGGAAGGCGCGGGAAGATGCGATCGATCGCGGGTGAAACAGGAAAATCCCGGTCTTGCGCCGAGCCGTTGGCTCAGGCGGAAGCCGGGCCGCTAATCCCTATGATGCGCCGCGCAAACATGGGGCTCTCCATAGCAGGGGGAGGGCCAAATCGCAAAGGTCCAAAGCGGCCCTAAGCGATCTCCCCGAGCCTCGGAAATGCCTGAGGCACGGCGGCCAATTGCGCGCGGGCACGGGCAGAATCGTCATCCATCTGCTTGACCAGCGCGTCCACGCTCGAAAATTTCAGCTCTTCCCGGATGAAGCCGATGAAGGCGACATCCAGCTTCTGGCCGTAAAGGTCGCCCTTGAAATCGAACAGGAAGATTTCGAGCAGCGGCGCGCCGTTGTCGAAGGTCGGGCGGCGGCCAAAGCTCGCGACGCCGTCGATGCGCTCGGCTCCGCGGCCGACCCGCACCGCATAGATGCCGTGCCTGAGGCCGCAATTGTTGTCGAGGCGGATATTGGCGGTGGGATAGCCAAGCTCGCGGCCGCGTTTTTCGCCATGGATCACCTCGCCGGTGACGAACCAGGGCTGGCCCAGCATCAAGGTGGCATCCTCGATCTGGCCCTCGCCCAGCGCGCTGCGGATGGCGCTGGATGAAACCGGCCGCTCGTCGATGTCGATATGCGGCTGCACGTCGACCTCGATGCCGAGTCGCGGCGCTTCGCTGACCAGCAGGCTCGGCGAGCCGACGCGGCCCTTGCCGAAATGGAAATCATAGCCGACCGCGATGCCGGAAATGCCGAGCCGCTCGATCAGGTCATGGTGAATGAAATCTTGCGCCGTGGTGCCGGCGCGCGTCTTGTCGAAGGTCATGATGACGGCGCCCGCGAGCCCCGTGCCGGCGAGCAGCCTGAGCTTGGCGGTCTCGTCGGAGAGCTGAAACTGGGGAGTGGTCGGGCTGAAGAAGCGCCGCGGATGCGGCTCGAAGGTCACCGCCAGCGCAGGGCGGCCATGCGCCTTGCCCATCTCGAGGGCGGCATTGATGACGGCCCGGTGGCCGAGATGCACGCCGTCGAAATTGCCCATGGCGACCACGCTTCCCTTCGGGATGTCGGCCGCAGGGGTGGAATCGCGGATAACGGTAAAAGCAGGCGGCATTTTTCGTCTTACTTCGGCTTGTTCCGGATCGGGGCCGGACCGTGGCTCGGCAGGCGCGGTCAAGTCAAGCGGGGGACGCGGCAGGGCGTCGCAGTCGCGCGGGCAAGGTCGCTTAACGGGCTGTTTAAGGCCTGATGTTAGTCCTACGGGTGGTCTGCGAAAGGGTTTTGGCCTCGGGCTGAACCTGTTTTTCGTCGTGGTCGTGCGCGTGGGAGTCAAGAAATGGCTGTTGATCTGTCGATGTCGGTTCTGGTGGTGGACGACTATTCCACCATGATCCGTATCATCCGCAATCTGTTGAAACAGCTCGGCTTCGAGAACATCGACGACGCCAGCGACGGCTCGGCTGCGCTGAACAAGATGCGCGGCAAGAAATATGGTCTCGTGATCTCCGACTGGAACATGGAGCCGATGACCGGCTACGACCTGCTGCGCGAAGTCCGCGCCGACCCCAACCTCGCCACCACGCCCTTCATCATGATCACGGCCGAGTCGAAGACCGAGAACGTGATCGCCGCCAAGAAGGCCGGCGTGAACAATTACATCGTCAAGCCGTTCAATGCGGCGACGCTGAAGACCAAGATCGAGGCGGTCTTCCCGGACATGGCCAGCGCGTAAGGCGCTTGGTTCACGTTGTCACCACTTCAACTCCCGCGTCAGCGCGCGGGGCGGGTGGCCGAACAGCTCCTTGATCGAAGCGGGATCGAGCTGGTCGATCCCCTCGAACTCCTCGGAATGAATGCCTCGGGTCACAAACAGGCAGTCGATGCCGAAGCCATGCGCGCCGGCGAGGTCCGTGCGCACGGAATCGCCGATCGCGAGAACACGATCGAGCTTGATCTCGTGTCCGCCATGCTCGGCGGCAAGCGCGATGGCGCGCTCATAGATCGGCCGGTGCGGCTTGCCGTAGAAGATCACCTCGCCGCCAAGCTCGCGGTAGAGCTCGGCGATGGCACCGGCGCAATAGATCAGCCGGTCGCCGCGCTCGACCACGATGTCGGGGTTGGCGCAGATCAGCGTCAGCTTCCGTGCCAGCGCCTCGCGCATCATCGGGCGATAATCTTCGGCGGACTCGGTCTCGTCGTCGAGCAGCCCGGTGCAGACGATGTAATCGGCCTGTTGCAGCGGCGAGAGCTTGAGATCGAGGCCGCGGTAGATCGAGCTGTCGCGTTCGGGACCAAGCCAGAACACCTTGCGTCCGGGATGATCGGCAACATAGTGCCGCGTCAAATCACCTGACGAGACGATCGCATCATAGGTGTCGTCGGCGACGCCGAGCTTTCGCAGTTGGCGCTGCACGGAATCGGCAGGCCGCGGCGCGTTGGTGATGAGGATAACGGTGCCGCCGCTCTTGCGATAGGTGTGCAGCGCTTCGCAGGCCTCGGGAAACGACTCGAGGCCGTTATGCACTACGCCCCAGATGTCGGAGAGGATTACCTCTACGCCGCCAACGAGGTCGCGCAAGCGCTCGACGAAACGCAAAGTCATGATGGGGAGGCCCGCTTTAACCGGGGCCGGCGGCGCGGCGCGCCAGCGCAGCGTTGCCGCTCATCCGCGGCGGCGGATCGATCGCGGCAGCCGGAGCAGTCGCGGCCTTCTCGGCGCCGTTCGCTTCGAGTCCGTTGGACGTCGGGGCGCTGCCATTGGGCGCACCTTCCGGGCGCAGCGGACGCGGCGGCGCGAATAGAAAGCCCTGGCCGAAGCGGACATCGAAATCGAGCAGGTCGACCACGGCGCGTTCGCCCTCGATCTTCTCGGCGATCAGATCGATGCCGAAACGGCCGAGCAGGTCGGAGAGGTCGGAGGGATGGATGTCGGAAGTCGAGTTCAGCTTCGGGTCGAGCAACAGCGAAGCCGGCACCTTGATGAAGCGCACGCCGCGGTCGGCGAGCTCGCGCGGCTCGAAGCGCAGATCCGTCACATGATCGATCGAGAAGCGATAGCCGCGCTGCGCCAGCGAGGCGAGATGCTCGGTCTCGGTCGGTCCGAGATTGCGGAAGGTCGCCTGCTTGAATTCCAGCACGAAGGAGGGCGCGAGCGCCCGGTTGGCATCGAGGAAGTCCAGGCACTGCGAGAACGTCGCGGTGTTGCTCAGCGTGGACGCGGCGACGTTGCAGAACACGCCGACTTCCTTGTTGCGCACCATCAGCCGCCGCAGCACCTGCACGCAGCGGAGCATGACCATGTGATCGATGCGGCCGATCATGCCGGCGGCTTCGGCGACGCCGATGAAATCCTCGGCGGTGATGAGCTGATCCTTGTCGTCGCGCAGTCGCGTCACGGCTTCGTAGTAGCGCACCTTGCGCTGCGGCAGCGTCACCAGCGGCTGCAGGTAGATGTCGAAACGGTTCTCTTCAATCGCGTTGCGTACCGCCGCCAGGGTCTGGGTGTTGTTGCGGGACGGCGCGGTTTCAACGGCCGCCGCCGGAGTAGGGGCGGGCGGGGGAGCCGCGCGTTTCTCTTCAGCGACAGTCGGTGGGGCGACCTGCGTGGCCGGCTCCGTGGCGATGGCGGGCGCAGGTGCGGCCTCTGCATCGGCCTGGATCGAGCTCAGCATGTCCTCGTGGCTGGCAACCGAGGAGGCAAGCTGGCGGACGAGGCCGCCGAGCTCGCCGATCTCGTTGACCACGGACTGGATGCGGTCGGCGCCGGCCGAATTGGCCGATACCACCCGTCCCTCGACGGCGGCCAGCCGCCGGCCGAATTCGGCGACCTGGCGGGCGAGATCGGCGGTGCCGCGGGAGAGGTCGGCGATCTGGCTGCCGACATCGCTACGGTCGCGCAGCCGCATCGAGACGGCGTTGTAGAGGATCAGGAAGGTCAGCGCGGCCAGCGCCACAATGGCCGATTCCGGTCCGCTGATCCCGGCGATGGAGTACAGGATCAGCCCCAGGGATGCCGCGACCAGCACCATGCAAATGGCGACGAAAATCGTAGAAATACGGATCATTTGGCGCGCGCACTCCCCCGAGCGGCGCGAGCTTAGCACTAATGTTGATTCGAGAGGCTAGTGTTTCTTGGGCACGCCCGGAACTGGGGGCGGGGTGTGGCCGCGGTGCCCGTCGACTCCCTCGCCCCGCACTTGCGGGGAGAGGGCTGGGGTGAGGGGCTCTCTCCGCATCGGGACTCGTGGAACGAGCCCCTCACCCGAAAGCTTCGCTTTCGACCTCTCCCCGCGTGCGGGGAGAGGCGAAGATCAAGCCACTGCCTTGATGACCTTGCCGACCTTCTCGATGACCTCGTCGATCTGGTCCTCGCTGATGATCAGCGGCGGGGTCAGCGCCAGCGTGTCGCCGGCAATGCGCAGCATCAGGTCGTTGTCGTGGAACGCCGAGACCATGGCGTCATAGCCGCGCTTGCCGACGAGGTCGGCAGCGCGCGGGGCGAGGTCGATGCCGGCGGTGAGGCCCACGGTGCGGATGTCGAGCACGTTGGGCTGGCCCTTCAGCGACATCACCGCGTCGGCGAATTTCGGCTCCAGCGCCTTGGCGCGCTCGAACAGCTTTTCGTCGCGGTAGATGTCGAGCGTGGCAAGGCCGGCCGCGCAAGCCAGCGGATGCGCCGAATAGGTATAGCCATGGGCCAGTTCCACCATGTGCTCGGGGCCGCTCATGAAGGCGTCATGGATGGTGTCGCGCACGATCACGCCGCCCATGGGAGCCGCGCCATTGGTGACGCCCTTGGCGAAGGTGAGGAGGTCCGGCAGCACGCCGTAACGCTCGGCGGCGAAGGCGTGTCCGAGGCGGCCATAGCCGGTGATGACCTCGTCGAAGATCAGCAAAATGCCGTGCTTCTGGGTGATCTCGCGCAGCCGCTTGAGATAGCCCTTCGGCGCCGGGATTACGCCGGTCGATCCCGCCATCGGCTCGACGATCACGGCCGCGATGGTGTTGGCGCCATGAAGGTTGACGAGGTTTTCCAGCTCGTCGGCGAAATGCGCGCCATATTCCGGCTCGCCCTTGGTGAAGGCCTGCTTCTCGCGGTCATAGGTCGCAGGGATGTGGTCGACGCCGGAAAGCAGCGAGCCGAAAATCTTGCGGTTGTTGACGATGCCGCCGACCGCCGTGCCGCCGAAGCCGACGCCGTGATAACCGCGGACGCGGCCGATCAGGCGGGTGCGGGCACCCTGGCCATTGAGTTGGTGATAGGCGATCGCGATCTTGAGCGCGGTGTCGGCAGCTTCCGAGCCCGAGTTGCAGAAGAACACATGGTCGAGGCCGGCGGGCGCCAGCTCGGCGATGCGGCTTGCAAGCTCGAAGGCCTGGGGAATGCCGAACTGGAACGGCGGCGCGTAGTCCAGGGTCGCGGCCATCTTGCCGATCGCGTCCGAAATCTGGGTGCGGCCATGGCCGGCATTGGTGCACCACATGCCGGAAGCCGCGTCGATGATCTTGCGGCCGTCAACGGTGATGTAGTGCATATCCTTGGCGCCGGCGAGCAGCCGCGGGGCCTTCTTGAAGGCGCGGTTGGCGGTGAACGGCATCCAGTGCGCCGCTAGGTCGTTCGGCACATTGACGGCGGGGGTGTTCGGGCTCTTGTCCAGCATGGGGCCTCTTCGGGTGTTTGCGGGATTTCTCGGGGCTGGCATCACGCTATCAGCTTCGGCGGGCGGCGTGAACGTCAAAAACCTGCGAGTTTTCCGCCTTTTGCAACGGAATGTTGCGCAGCGCTCAGACCAGATCTGCGGCCGCAATCCAGAACACTTCGGCCTCCGAATCCTCGGTATCGAGCCAAAGCAGGGGAGCTTGCGGATAGGCCGCTTCGAGGTTCTCGCGGCCGCGGCCGATTTCGCAGAGAAGACCGCCCTCCGGCGTCAGATGTTCGCCTGCCTGGTCGAGGATGCGGCTGATAATATCAAGCCCGTCGGCTCCGCCGTCGAAGGCGAGTTTCGGCTCGGCGCGGCATTCCGGCGGCAGCGCGGCCATGCCCTCGGCATCGACATAAGGCGGGTTGGAGATGATGAGGTCGTAGCGCTTGTTCCCGAGTGGGGCGAAGAGATCGCCGCGATGCAGCGCGACGCGGTCCTCGAGGCCGTGATCGGCCACGTTGCGCGCCGCGACCGCGAGCGCGTCCTTGGAGATATCAACGGCATCGACCGTCGCGTTGGGAAAATGCCGCGCGGCGAGAATGGCAAGGCAGCCGGAGCCGGTGCAGAGGTCGAGCACGCTGTCGACGTTGAAAGGGTCCATCAGCGAGGCGCCTTCGCCGTCGTCACCGGCAAAATGCGAATCCAGCAGCTCGCCGATGAAGGAGCGCGGCACGATCACGCGCTCGTCCACGTAGAAGGGAAGGCCGCGCATATAGATCTTGTTGACGAGATAGGCGGCTGGTTTCCGCGTGGTGACGCGACGGCCGATCAAGTCGAGGAGGTGCTTGCCTTCGGCGGCGGTGACGCGGGCGTTGGCAAGGCTCTCGAACTGGTCGGGATGCAGATGCAGCGCCTCACAGATCAGAAACGCGGCTTCCGCAACAGGATCGGTGGTGCCATGCGCAAAGGCGAGCTTGGCTTCGTTGAAGCGGCTGACGGCATAGCGCATGAAGTCGAGCAGCGTCAGCAACTCGCCGCTGGCGACTTTCGGAAGTTTCACGGCGGGCCTTTTCGCCGCCTTCACGCGCTTGACCATCATTTTGGCCATCACTTGGTCCAGCGCGCCGCCGCGGCATCGTCATGGGCCTTGGCTTCGACCCAGCCTTTGCCCTCGGAGCTTTCTTCCTGTTTCCAGAACGGCGCCGACGTCTTCAAATAGTCCATCAGGAATTCAGCGGCATGAAACGCCGCTTGACGGTGTCTTGACGCGGTCACGACCAGCACGATGTTCTGTCCGGGCTCGATGCGGCCGAAGCGATGGATCACGGTCACGCCCTGCAATGGCCAACGCGCTATCGCTTCATCCACATGGCGCTTGATCTCGGCCTCGGCCATTCCAGGATAATGTTCGAGCGTCAGCGATGCGATATCGTCGCCGCCCTCGGGCCCGCGGCAGATGCCGGAGAACGTCACCACGGCGCCGATATCGGTCCGCCCTTTCGACAGCACGGCTATCTCGCGCGCGGCGTCGAAATCCTCTTGCTGGATGCGGATGGTGACGGGCGCGCTCATATCGCGGCTAGCCGCCGGTCATCGGCGGGAAGAAGGCGATCTCGCTTGCGCCCGCGATTGTCGCTTCCGGCTTGACATGGGCGTGGTCGATCGCGGCGCGGATCACCTTCGGCTTCTCGAACGCATAGGCGTAGGTTTCGCCGCGCGCGGTGAGCCAGCCGATCAGGTCGTCGACGGTGCGCACGCTCGATGGCGGATCGATCGTCTCTTCCGCCTTGCCGATCCGCTCGCGCACCCAGGCGAAATATTTCACCTTCATGCCCCATCCTCCTCGAGGACGTGGTGGATGCCATGCCGGAAATAGTCCCAGCCGGTGTAGACCGTCAGGATCGCCGAGATCCACAACAGCAACAGGCCGATCTGCGTGACGACCGGCACCACGAGGTCCCCGGCCTCGCCCGCGAGCAGGAAGCCGATTGCGACGAGCTGGATCGTGGTCTTCCATTTTGCGAGTTTCGTCACCGGGACGCTGACGCGGAGTGCGGCGAGATATTCGCGCAGGCCCGAGACCAGGATTTCGCGGCACAGGATCACGATCGCAGCCCACAGCGACCAGCCATGGATGATGCCGTCGGCGGCGAGCATTAAGAGGCAGGAGGCGACCAGGAGCTTGTCGGCGATCGGGTCGAGCATCCGCCCGAACGCCGATTGCTGGTTCCAGACCCGGGCATAATAGCCGTCCAGATAGTCGGTGATCCCGGCCGCGATGAACACGGCCACCGCCACCCAGCGCAGCCACAAGGGACCGTCCGCAATGGACTGGGCATAGATGCAGCCGATCACCACCGGGATGGCGGCGATCCGCGCGCAGGTCAGGATATTGGGGATCGACAGCGAGCCTTTCGCCGTCCCTCTGGTGGTTGCGATGTTCATCCGTCCTTCCAATACCGCTGCGAGGTCTAGGTCAACCGCCTTGACCCAGATGACCCTCCGCAGACGACGCCCGTGTGACTCCTTACCCCCGTCCTAGCTGGGCTGGGAGTGGAAAAACTCGAAGATTTTCCGTGCGCTCTCGGCGCTGACGCCCGGGACCCTGCCGAGATCGGCGATCGAGGCCCGCTCGATCTCCTTCAGCGTCCCGAAATGATGGAGCAACGCACGTTTGCGCGAGGGGCCAATGCCGGGAATCTCCTGCAGGCCGGCCTCGCGGATGTCCTTGGTCCGCCGCTTGCGATGGGAGCCGATCACGAATCGATGGGCCTCGTCGCGGAGCCGCTGGATGAAATACAGCACGGGGTCGCGCGGCTCCAGCTTGATCGCCTCGCGGTCGGGCATGAACAGGGTCTCGCGGCCGGCGTCGCGGTCCGGTCCCTTGGCCACCGCCATCAGCGATACCTGCGAAAGTCCCAGGGTCTGGAAAATCTCCCGCACCGCGTTGAGCTGACCCCGGCCGCCGTCGATGATGACGAGGTCGGGCCATTGCGGCACGCTGTCATCGGCTTTCGCCTTATCGGCCTCTGACGGCGTGAGCAGCCGCTTGAAGCGCCGTTCCAGCACCTCGCGCATCATGCCGTAATCGTCGCCGGGGGTAAGTCCTTCGGACTTGATGTTGAACTTGCGGTACTGGTTTTTCACGAATCCGTCGGGCCCGGCGACGATCATGGCGCCGACCGCGTTGGTGCCCTGGATGTGGCTGTTGTCGTAGACCTCGATCCGCTTCGGCGCCTGCGGCAGTTGCAGCGTGGCCCCGAGCTGCTCCAGGAGCCGGCTCTGGGTTGCGGTGTCCGCGAGCTTGCGCCCTAGCGCCTCGCGCGCATTGGTCAGCGCGTGCGCGATCATCTCTTTCTTCTCGCCGCGCTTGGGCACCGATACTTCGACCTTGTGGCCGGCCTTCACCGTGAGCGCATCCGCCAGCAATTCGGCTTCCTCGATCTCATGCGAGAGCAGGATGAGCTTTGGCGGCGGCTTGTCGTCGTAGAACTGGGCGAGGAACGAGGACAGCACTTCCTCCGGGGTGAACGACTTTTCCGCGCGCGGGAAATAAGCGCGGTTACCCCAGTTCTGACCGGTGCGGAAGAAGAACACTTCGACGCAGGAATAGCCGCCTTCCTGGTGGATGGCGAACACATCGGCTTCTTCCACGGTGCGCGGGTTGATGCCCTGCTGCGACTGGATCGCGGACAGCGCGGCGAGGCGGTCGCGATAGACCGCCGCGGTCTCGAATTCCAGCTCGGTCGAAGCCGTCTCCATCATGCCGGCGAGCTCTTCCTTCACCGCCTGGCTGCGCCCGGAGAGGAAATCGGTCGCCTCGCGCACGAGCTCGGTATAGCCGCCGAAATCGATCTCCCTGGTGCAGGGACCGGCGCAGCGGCGGATCTGGTAGAGCAGGCAGGGGCGGGTGCGGCTTTCGAAAAAGCCGTCGGTACAGGAGCGGATCAGGAAGGCGCGCTGCAGCGCGGTGATGGTGCGGTTGACGGCGCCTGCGGAGGCGAACGGGCCAAAGTAACGGCCGGGCCGGCTCTGCGCGCCGCGATGCTTGAGGATCTGCGGCGCCCAATGGTCGCCTGTGATGAGGATGTACGGAAACGACTTGTCGTCGCGAAGCTGCACGTTGAAGCGCGGCCGGAGCTGCTTGATCAGATTGGCTTCCAGCAGCAGCGCTTCGGTCTCGGTCGTGGTCGAGATGATCTCGACATTCACCGTGGCGGCGATCATGCGCAGGATACGCGCCGGCAGCGGCGCGTTGGCCCGCGCATAGGACGAGAGCCGTTTGCGGACGTTCTTGGCCTTGCCGACATAGAGCACGTCATTGGCCGCGTTCAGCATGCGGTAGACGCCGGGCGAGGTCGGCGCGAGCTTGACCGCATTCTCGATCGCGGCATGCCCGACCGCGAGCGGGCCTTCGCCGACCGGCTCGGCCGTCTCCTCCGTCAGTTCCGGCAGCCGACCTTCCTCGTCCTCGTCACTGGAGGCGGTTTCGGGGTCGATGTCGGGGGCGGCGAGGTTTTCCGGCGGCAGATCGGCCTGATGGCCGCGCTGGCTGCCAGGCTTCCCTCCTGCCTCGGCTTCAGCGCTCTCTTGCCGCGGGCCGGGGGCCGTCGGTTGCTCGGTCTTTTCGGAATCCATCGGCGGAATTTAAGCGCTGGGGCGGCGGATTTGAAGTTCTCGGGTCCTGATGGCGGCCGATACGCACAGGAGGTACCCGGTAACGTTCCGTTAAGAACGTTAAGAGCGCGGTAACGTGGCTTAACAAGCCTTTAACTTAAAACTCTCGATAAATCTTAGCGAAAAAAGCTGGAGTTCCGTGACCATGCCTCGCCGGGCGCCTCGCTCCGCCCGGACGGCGCAGCGGTTGTCGGCAGTTGCGTTGGAGAGTGGAATGAAGGGGTTCGTTTGGGGCGCTTTGGGGCTGGCCTTGACTGGGACCTTGGCCGGGACCGCGTCGGCACGCGCCGCCGACCTTTCTTACGGCTCGCGCGGACCCTACACCGTGAACCAGCCGCTCAATGCCTATAGCTGGGCCGGACCCTATCTCGGTGGCAATCTCGGCTATCAGTGGGGCGATGTCAGCAACAACCCGACCAAGCCGAGCGGCTTCGTCGGCGGTGTCACGGCCGGCTACAATTGGCAGAACGGCTGCTGGGTGTTCGGCGTCGAGGGCGATCTCGAGGCGACCGGCGCCGATGATACCTTCGCGCCCTGGAAATTCTCCAATCCGTGGTTCGGCACCCTGCGCGGCCGCGCCGGCTATACCATCAGCAACGTCTTGTTCTACGGCACGGCCGGCCTCGCCTTCGGCGAGCTCAAGGGCCAGACCTTCGGCTTGAATGAATCCCACACCACCGCGGGCTGGACTGCGGGTCTCGGCGCGGAAGTTAGTCTCGCGCCGAACTGGAGCGCCAAGATCGAATATCTCTATGTCGATCTCTCCGAGAGTCAGTTTGCAATTACAGGGGTGTCAAATGGCTACCGGTTCGGCGCCATCCGCGCCGGCATAAACTATCATTTCTGATAGCAACAAGAAGACGCACACCATCGTAACTCCCGGCCGTGGATCACGGCCGGGATTTTTTTATCCCTCAAGCAAAAGCCTTTCACCCGATTCCGCACGCACGCCGGCTCGGGACGAAAAACCGCGTCAGAAAAAACGGCTACGATTGAATCACCAGGTTGACCGCCTTGGGACCTTTGCCCTTCTTGTCCGGTTCAACCTCGAAAGCGATGCGTTGTCCTTCGGTCAAATCCTTCAATCCCGCCCGCTCGACCGCGGTGATGTGCACGAACACGTCGCGACCGCCGTCGTCAGGCTTGATGAAGCCGTAGCCACGTTCTCCATTGAAGAACTTGACCGTACCAGTCATGGCCATCGGGATACTCCTCCCCCGTAATGCTCCACCGCTGCGCGCACGTCGCACAACGGCTGACCGACGATCGCTGTCTGAAGCTTGGCCACCTGGGCCGGAGGGTGTCACGTCACCGATCCAGCCTGGATTTTTTCTTAGGCCTTGATCACTCCGCCGCAACCATTCGCGGAAGCGGAACGTAAAGCCAGTCCGGCTTGAGCATAATACGGTTCCCCGCAAATTGACTATGGGTTTTCCACGGCAACTAACCGCCTTGGGAAGTATCGGGCTAGGGCTTGGCGCTAGGGCTTGTTGTTAAGGCTTGGGCACTTCGAGGCGGAAGCGGCCGGGGCCGCCCTGGCCGAGCGGTTTTTCCAACTCGGGGAGGATGGTCTTGAGCTCGCTTTGCAATGTCCACGGCGGGTTGACGATCAGGAGCCCGGTAGTGGCGAGTGCCGCGTCAGTCGTCTGCGGCGCGACGGAGAATTCGAGCCGCAGGCATTTGCCTTGTGGTTTGACCGCGGCCGCTGCCTGAGCCACGCGCTGTGCCAGCGTGTCGGTCGCACGCCGGCTCTTCGCCGGGTACCAGAGCAGATATTGCCCGGTTGGCCATTTGCGGAAGGCAGCGGTAAAACCATCCGCCAAGCGCTCGAACTCGTCTTTGGCTTCAAAGGCCGGATCGATCAGCACCAGCCCGCGCCGCTCGTTCGGTGGCACGAAGGCGGGCAGCGCCACCCAGCCGTCGAGATCAACCACGCGAGCCTGCGCGTCGCGCCGGAGCGTATCGATCAGTTGCTTGTGTGCGGTCGGCTCGAGCTCGCAGGCGGTCAAGCGATCCTGCGGACGCAGCATCGCGCGCGCGATCAGGGGCGAGCCCGGATAGGCCTGCAATTCGTTCGGTGGATTGAAGGAGCGGACAATGTCGAGATAGGGTTTTACGAGCGGCAGCGCCGCGTCCGAAAACCGCGTCTGTATGATCCGCGCAATCCCGGTGAGCCATTCGCCGCCGCGCTGCGCCTCGTCCCCGGTGAGATCATAGCGGCCGGCGCCGGCATGGGTGTCGATGACGCGGAAGGGGGCCGGCTTCTCCTGCAGGTAAGTGAGGATGCGCACTAGCACGATGTGCTTGATGACATCGGCAAAGCTGCCGGCGTGGAAGGCGTGGCGGTAGTTCATGCCCGTGGTTACGACATCGGGCGATCAAAGTAACCCTCGTCATTGCGAGGAGCGCAAGCGACGAAACAATCCAGACCGTCTCCTCGGATGCATTTCTGGATTGCTTCGCTTCGCTCGCAATGACGGAGCTAGCCACCCCTGACCGGCGGCATGGTCACCTGATCGAGCGGGCAGGCCTGCTTGTCGATTTCCGGGCAGTCGCGGAATCCCAGATCATCCTTGCTCAGGCAGATGCGCACTTCGCTGAGCCGCTTGCGGTTGCAGGTGACGGCGATGCCGGAGGCTTTCAGGCCCGGATTGGCCTTGATGAAGGCATCCTCGACCTCGGCCGGGGAAACCGTCTTGGTGTCCGATAATTGCAGGTAATCGTCCGGGATTTTGACCGCGGCGCGCGCCTTGCGGATGGTCTCGAAATAGGCCCGCTCGCCAAGGCCGGAGCAGGTGCCGTGCTTGTCCCACTCGTTGTAGATCAGTCCGGGCGCCGGCATCAGGTCGAGCATCGAGGTCATGATATTGCGCGCAAGCCGGGGCGAGGGGCGCTGGCAATATTCGGGATAGCCGGTCTCATATTGCGGCCACAGCCCGTGGACGACGAAGGAAAACGGCCGGCCGCCGCACTGGATCTGCTGCGAGCGCCCGCCGCCGCCATTGTCCTCGCGTCCTTCGCAGAAGGAAGGCGACCAGGACAGCGACAGCACATAGAAATCGAACTGGCCCGGCGTGTTCTGCCGCCGGTCCTGGGCTGGCGCTGATGTGGTGGCCGCCAGGGCCGCCGTCAGGGAAAGACCGAAAGCAACCAGCCAGCGCGAAATCGACTTGGATCGAAACATGGCGACGCACCCCTTGAAACTCATGCACGCTCTGAGAAGGGCGTGCGCAACGTGCACGCGGAGCCTAGCAGACAGATGGAACATTTCAAGAACAAAAATAAAGGCGCCCGAATCGAGCGCCTTTTTCCGTTCGCCGATGCGTAAAATCTACGGGCCGGCTGCCTTGCAGGCCGGATTGTAGGCCCAGTTGCGGTCGAGGCCGACCACGCACCATTCGACGCCCTGGCCGAAGCCGGCAAAGCCGCCATCCTCGATGATGGAGTAGTGGATGGTGTGGACCGAGCCGTTGTTGAGCTGCACGCTGCCGCTGCAGAAGCGGCGCGGGATGTTGTCGGACTGCCAGGGCCGGAAGGCGATCTCGTGGATATTGCCGTAGGCCACGATCTGCAGCGGCGAATTCCAGAAATTGCTTTCCTTTTCCTGGAATTGCGAGGTGATGGTGCCGAGCGCCCCATCGCATTCCTTGACCCGGCCGTCATAGTTTGGCCCGAACAGGCCGAAATTCAGCTCCGCCGGATTGGCGGCAAGCGCCGGGCGATCGAGGCTGATCAAAGCGAGCAGCGCGCCCAAAGCAAGGAAAAGGCGTTTCAAGGAGGTAGCGAGATCGCGCATGTGCATTCCCAGAACTGGGCAGTCTAACCCGTCGAGGGGGACCGTGCCCCCTTGCCCCCGCGCGGTCAAGTGCACGGCGGCAACACTCGGACCGCAAGTGGATTTCGGCCGCTCGGCCATGCTTTCCACCGCCCGCCGCGCCCCTTAAGATGCGGCCAGCCGATATGGAGTCTTGAAATGCGAAAGTTGCTGGCCGCGGGCCTGGTTGCCGTGAGCGGAATGGTGGTGGGCGCGCCCGCCCGGGCCGATTGGATCGGGCCCGTGAAAGGCAACGACACCGGTGGCATCATTGCCTACACCGTGGCCCAGCAGTCGGATGCGCGCCAGATCGCGGTCGACCACTGCGCGCGCTATGGCAAGGTTGCGAAATTCCTGGCGATCGATCCGCAGCCGGGCGGCTACATCTCCTTTGCCTGCCGTTGGGTGCCCTATGGCGCCAACGACCAGCCAATCGTTACCAAGTACTGAGCTCTAGAATTTCTTGAAACAAAGAAGGAGCGCGCAACATGCTGCGAGGGCTTCTTTCATTCGGCATTGGCTGCTGCGCATTGGCGCTGTTAACCACGGGTGCCGTCGCTGACGAACTGCCGCTGCGCAAGCCGGGCCTGTGGGAGATGAAGATCGTCAAGGTCGGCTCGCAGCTGCCGGCGCTGACGACGCAGCAATGCACCGATCCGACCGTCGACAAGGACATGGTCAACACGGTATCGCCGATCGCCAAGCAGATCTGCAGCAAGCAGAACCTGCAGAAGACCGCGACGGGGTATGTCAACGACTCCGTCTGTACCATCTCCGGCGCGACGATCACCTCCCATACGGAGGTCACCGGCGATTTCGATTCCGCCTATGTCGTCACGACGGAAGCGAAATCGGACAAGGGGCCCGAGCAGCTGCGCGACACCACGACCAGGATCGAGGCCAAGTGGCTCGGCGACTGCAAGCCCGGCCAGAAGCCCGGCGACATCGTGATGCCTGGCGGCGGCTTCAAGCTCAACGTCAAGGACGCCGATAAGTTGAAGGCACTGCTGCCACCCAAGGCGAATTAGCGACGTCGCCCTTACTCGTCATGCGCGGGCTCGACCCGCGCATCCATCAAAGAAAGTTTCTCTCAAAGTGATGGATTGCCGGGTCAAGCCCGGCAATGACGACATAACTACACCGGCACTCGTACCGTCGCGCGGAGGCCGCCCATGGGGCTGTCGCCGAGCATGATGTCGCCGCCATGCGAGCGGGCGATGTCGCGGGCGATCGCCAGCCCCAGGCCCGTGCCGCCTTCGTCCTGGTTGCGCGCATCGTCGAGCCGCAGGAACGGCTTGAACACTTCCTCGCGCATTTTCGCCGGGATGCCCGGGCCGTCGTCATCGACGGTGACCGTGAGATAGCGATGATCGCGATGGCCGGAGATCGCGATCTTGTCGGCGTGTCGCGCCGCATTGGAGACGAGGTTGCCGAGGCAGCGCTTGAAGGCCGCCGGCTTCACGGTGACCACCGGCAGGCCCTGGAAGGCGACGGTCGCGGCATGTCCGTTGCGCTCGGCGTCGCTGCGGAGCTCTTCGAGCGCATTGGCCATGTCGGTCGGCTGCGCGTTCTCGCCGGAATCGCCGCGGGCGAAAGCGAGATAATCCTCCAGCATCAGCGACATCTCGTCGACATCCTTGCGCATGGCGTCGACCTCGGGGCTGTCGCCGATCAGCGCCAGCTCCAGCTTGAAGCGCGTCAGGATGGTGCGCAGATCGTGGGAGACGCCGGCGAGCATCGCCGTGCGCTGCTCCATCGCGCGCTCGATGCGTGCCTTCATTTCCAGGAACGCGACCGCCGCGCGCCGCACCTCGCGCGCGCCGCGCGGCCGGAAATTCGGTGCTTCCCGGCCCTTGCCAAAGCTCTCGGCGGCGTCCGCCAGCCGCAGGATCGGCTTGATCTGGTTGCGCAGGAACAGCACCGCGACGATCAGGAGGATCGAGGAGGTGCCGACCATCCAGAACAGGAAGATTTCGGAGTTGGAGGCATAGGCGGCGCTGCGCTGCGCGAACACGCGCATCACGGCGTCATCGAGCAGGATGCGGATTTCGACCAGGTTGGAATTGCCGACGGTGTCGATCCAGAAGGGACGGCCGATCTGGCGGCCGATCTGCACCGAGAGCGACTGGTCGAGCAGGTTGAAGAACGGCTTGGGCCCGGGCGGCGGCATGTCGCCGAGCGGCAGGAAGTCGACCACGAGATTGAGCCGCTGCTGGGCGATGCGGCGGATCTGCGTGCGGTCCTTGTCCTGCGGATAGGTCTTGTAGACGTCGATCAGCCCGGCGATATCGGACACCACGGCGGCGGAGAGGCGGCGCGTCACCAGATTGTAGTGGCGCTCCATGAACACGCCGGCGACCACGGTCTGCAGCACCACCATCGGCACGATCATGATGAGCAGCGCGCGGGCATAGAGCCCGGTCGGCATCCAGCTCTTGAAGGCATTGCCGAGCTTGCCGTTCGCCGCCGAGACGCGGCCGGCTGCGGAGCGGATCAGGATAAGGCCGGCGTCGATCGTGCTCATGGCTGAAACGCAAACACCCTTATGGCGAGGCGACCAGGCGATAGCCGATGCCGCGCACCGCCTGCAGGAACAGGGGGCTGGCGGGATCGCGCTCGATCTTGCGGCGCAGCCGGTTGATCTGCACGTCGACGGCGCGCTCGTTGACGCTGCCATTGCCGGTCAGCGCGCCGCGCGGCACGGTCTCGCCTGGCGCGACCGCGAGGATGCGCAGCATCTCGCGCTCGCGGTCGGTGAGGTGGATGACCTCGTCACCCTGGCGCAATTCGCCACGGCCGAGATGATAGACGTAAGGCCCGAAGGCGACCTGCTCGACGGTCTCGGCGGGCGGTGGTGGCGCGGCGCGGCGGAGGATGTTGTTGATGCGCAGCGCCAGCTCGCGCGGCTCGAAGGGTTTTGCCACGTAGTCGTCGGCGCCGATCTGCAGGCCCTCGATGCGGCTCTGCGGCTCGTGCCGGGCCGTCAGCATCACGATCGGCACACTGGAGGAGGTGCGAATTGAACGCGCGAGATCAAAGCCGGTCTCGCCCGGCATCATGACGTCGAGGATCAAGAGATCGAAGTGAAGCCCGGCGAGCTTGGCGCGCGCGTCGCTCGCGCTCATCGCGGTCGTCACGCGATAGCCTTCGCCGGCGAGGAAGCGCGAGAGCAGGTCGCGGATGCGGCGGTCGTCGTCGACGAGCAGGATATGCGGCGCGTCGTCCGCGGGTTGGACAGGCGCGCGCGAGGCGGTTGCGGCGAGGGCCAAGGTCATTCCTTTGCGCTGGCGGTGCTGAAGATGGTCTCCAGCACCTTGTCGGGATCATCGCGATCGATCATCGCACGCAGGAAGCGGCGGACAGTCTCGGCGCCGGCCGGCCCGATCTCCTCCAGCGCGCGATCGATTCGCGTGGTCTGCAGCGTCGCGAGCTTGGCGACCAGCGCCTCGCCCTTGGGCGTTGCATAGAGCAGGCGCTGCCGGCGGTCGTTGTTGCCGGTCTTCTGCACGATATAGCCCTCGTCCAGCAACTGCTTCAGCACCCGCCCGAGCGACTGCTTGGTGATGCGGAGCACATCGAGCAGGTCGGCGACCTTCAGGCCGGGATAGCGGTAGACGAAATGCATCACCCGGTGATGCGCCCGGCCGAACCCGAAGGCCTCCAGCTCATGGTCGGCATCGCCGACGAAGTCGCGGTAGGCGAAGAACAGCAACTCGATGATATCCCAGCGTAAAGTGCCGTCGCGGGCAGGCGAGGGGCGCGTGTCGGATGCCCGCGAATCGGGGGCCGTCTGGGGACTCGAGAAATTTATGTCAGCCATATTGACGTATCTTGGGTTCAATGTTACAAAACAATCAGCCGCGACGAAATTTTAGATCGTTTCATCCGCGGTGACGTTTTCAAACGGCCTGAGAGGGCCAAACCATGCGGCGTCAGCCGCGAGTGATCTACCGTACGGTTGTCGAGCGGCATGTCGGCAAACATACTGGACTTCGCCATTCCACAAAAGCATGTCCTCAAGGACATGAGGTGTGGTAACCGGCCGCAAACGGCGGACCCGGGGCGATGTCCGGACGAACCAAAACCGCGCCGAGGCGCGGGCGCGAGTTTCGCGCCGATCCGGGAGAGAGTCATGGGAGTTTCGTTGGACAATTCTGCTCGAAGTCGGGCAAGCAGCCCCGCAGATGCGGGGCCGGCGCCGGTTTCGGCCACGGAAAACAGGGCCATGAGTTTGAAATTCGACATTCAACCGACCGCCAACCCCACCTCCGACAAGGACCGTGCGGCAAAGCTGGTCGACCCGGGCTTCGGCCGGGTCTTCTCCGATCACATGGCGATCGTCCGCTACAGCCAGGCCAAGGGCTGGCATGGCGCGCGGGTCGAATCGCGGGCGAATTTCCCGCTCGATCCGGCGCTCGCGGTCCTGCACTACGCACAGGAGATTTTCGAGGGCCTCAAGGCCTATAAGCGCGACGACGGCGGCGTGAACCTGTTCCGCCCCGACGCCAATGCACGGCGCTTCATGAGCTCGGCCGACCGCATGGCCATGGCGCAGCTTCCCGAGTCCATCTTCATCGATGCGGTCGAGCAACTGGTGCGCATCGACCGCGCCTGGATCCCGGGCGGCGAGGGCAGCCTCTATCTGCGGCCCTTCATGATCGCGAGCGAGGTGTTCCTCGGTGTGAAGCCGTCGGCGGAATACATCTTCGCCGTCATCGCTTCGCCCGTCGGTTCCTATTTCAAGGGCGGACCTGCGCCGGTCTCGATCTGGGTGTCGGAGAACTATACCCGCGCCGCGGTCGGCGGCACCGGCGCCGTCAAATGCGGCGGCAATTATGCCGCGAGCCTGCGCGCGCAGGCCGAGGCCATCGATCATGGCTGCGACCAGGTGGTGTTCCTCGATGCGGTCGAGCGCCGCTTTATCGAGGAGCTCGGCGGCATGAACATCTTCTTCGCGTTCGACGACGGCTCGCTCTTGACCCCGCCGCTCGGCACGATCCTGCCCGGCATCACCCGCGACTCCATCATTGCGCTGGCGAAGGATTCCGGCACGCGCGTGCGCGAGGAGCCCTACACCATCGAGCAGTGGCGCAAGGACGCCGCCAGCGGCAAGCTGAAAGAGGCCTTCGCCTGCGGCACCGCGGCCGTCATCTCGCCGATCGGCAAGGTGTGCTCGACCAGCGGCGATTTCCTCATCAGCGGCGGCGCCGCTGGTCCCGTCGCCATGGGGATGCGCAAGAAGCTGGTCGATATCCAGTATGGGCGGACGAACGATCCGCACGACTGGATCAAGCAGGTGCTGTGATCGCGTTGCGGCGCGACACAAAAAATTAAGCGTTGCTCCCTATACAGAAGCGAGATCGCGAATACGCGGTCTCGCTTTCTTGGTCTCTTCGAAGCACTGCGCGTTAATTCATATTCTTCAGCGCTTGACGCCCCGCTTCCACGACGAAGAACTGAGAGTTCAATCACATTCTTGGTATGAACAAGTTCGCGTGACACTTCCGCGCGGAAAAGCCTTGGCCTTTCAGATTCGAAGCGCCAACTCTTCATCCGCCATCTCGTCTCCGATAGAATGTGGTTGCGTCACGTGAAGTGGTTCAAGTCAGCAAGAATGGACCTCTAAAGCGCGTTCTTGCACGCCGCGCGGGGCGAGACCGGCGAGAACGCCGGTTGCCGCCGCGCGCCCCGGCTGGTACCAACGCGCCCGCTGATATTGCGAACCAAAATGGCCGAAAAACCCAAAAAACCCCAGAAGCTGAAGGCGCGCCTGCCGCGCGGGCTCGAGGATCGTGGCCCTGCTGCGATCAATGCCACGCGGGCGATGGTCGAGAAAATCCGCGCCGTCTACGAGCGCTACGGTTTCGAGCCGGTGGAGACGCCGGCGTTCGAATATACCGACGCGCTCGGAAAATTCCTGCCCGACCAGGACCGCCCCAATGAGGGCGTGTTCTCGTTCCAGGACGATGACGAGCAGTGGATCTCGCTGCGCTACGACCTCACCGCGCCACTCGCCCGCTATGTCGCGGAAAATTTCGATACGCTGGCCAAACCCTACCGCTCCTACCGTTTCGGCTGGGTGTTCCGCAACGAGAAGCCGGGCCCCGGCCGCTTCCGCCAGTTCATGCAGTTCGACGCCGACACGGTCGGTGCCCCGACACCGGCCGCCGATGCCGAGATGTGCATGATGGCGGCCGACACGATGGAAGCGCTCGGCATTCCCCGCGGCTCCTATGTGGTGAAGGTGAATAACCGCAAGGTGCTGGATGGGGTGCGCGACGCCCTCGGCATCAATGATGACGGCCAGTGGCTGACGGTGATGCGCGCGATCGACAAGCTCGATCGGCTCGGCATTGAGGGCGTCAAGCAGTTGCTCGGTGACGGGCGCAAGGATGAGTCCGGCGACTTCACCAAGGGCGCCGGATTGAAGGAAGCCGACATCGCCCTGGTGGTCGGCTCGGTCGAGCAGGGGAATAGCCCGGTCGATCCGCGGTTGCTGGAAAGCAAGGTCGGAAAGGAAGGGCGCGACGAGCTCGACGAAATCAGCCGGATTGCCGTTTCGTCCGGCTATGGCGAAGACCGGATCAAGGTCGATCCCTCCGTCGTCCGCGGGCTTGAATATTACACCGGCGCCGTGTTCGAGGTTGAACTGCTGCTCGACACCAAGGACGAAAAGGGCCGGCCTGTGCGCTTCGGCTCGGTCGGCGGCGGTGGGCGTTATGATGGGCTCGTCTCGCGGTTCCGTGGCGAGCCGGTGCCGGCGACCGGCTTCTCCATCGGCGTATCGCGGCTGCAGGCAGCGCTGACGATGCTGGGCAAGCTCGACAGCAGCAAGGAATACGGCCCCGTCGTGGTCACGGTGTTCGGGGGTGATATCGCGGACTACCAGAAGATGGTGGCAAGCCTGCGCAACGCGGGCATCCGCGCCGAGCTCTATCTCGGCAATCCCAAGCACTCGATCGGCCAGCAGATGAAATATGCCGACCGCCGCAACTCGCCTTGCGCGATCGTGCAGGGCTCGGACGAGAAGGCGAGGGGTGTGGTGCAGATCAAGGATCTGATATCAGGCGCCGGGCTGACCGAGATCAAGGACCGCGAGGAATATCTGAAGCGGCAGGCCGAGGCGCAGACCGAGGCCGATGAAAGCGTGCTGGTCGAGGCCGTGCAGAAGATATTGGCGCGGCATGACGTGAAGTGGGGATAGCCATTCGCTCAAGGCGCGCCGCCCGGGCTTGTCGGGGGCATCGGCGTCTTGTTTGATGGAAAAGAACGTGGATGGCCAGGAAAAGCCTGGCTACTAGCGTAACAAAGGGAGAGTTGAGATGCCTGAGATTACCGTGAGCATGGCCGCCGGCCGCACCGACGAGCAGAAGGCCGGCATGATGCGCGACATCACCCAGGCGCTGGTGAAGAATCTCGGCGTCGATGCCGATGCGGTCGTGATCCAGATCAACGAAGCCCCGCTCGCCCACAAGATGAAGGGTGGCAAGACCTTCGTGGAGCGCGCTGCGGCCGCGAAGAAATAAGCCCCGTCGTCCTGGCGACGCGTCCGCCGTAGCTCGAAGAGCGAAGGCGGAAAGCCAGGACCCATTACCCCAGGCGGTTGTCGTTTTTGACCGGCTGAGGCTCCAGCTTCGCACAACAACTCGCATCGGTGGTAATGGGTCCCGGCTCGCGCTTCCGCATTCGCTCTCCGAGCTACGGCGGACAGGTCGCTTGGCCGGGCGACATCGTGAGAGGAGTCCCCATGCGTCGCCGAGAACTGCTGGGTCTAGCCGCAGCGCTGGCCGGTGCCCGCTTACTCACGCGCGTGTTGCCGGCGCGGGCGCAGTCGCTCGCGGGCAAGCAGATCCGCGTGGTGGTGCCGTTTCCGCCGGGCGGACCCACCGACATCGTGGCGCGGCCGTTCGCGCGCATGCTGGGCGAGGCGCTGAACGCGACCATCATTGTCGATAATCGCGGCGGCGCCGGCGGATCGATCGGCGCTGATCTCGTTGCCAAATCGCCGCCCGACGGGCAATCGATCCTGGTCGGTACCGTCGGCACCAACGCGATCAATTCCGCGCTCTACGCCGCGCTGCCCTATGATCCCCTCAAGGATTTCACCCCGCTTGCGCTGATCGCACAGGCGCCGGTCGCGATCGTGGTGCATCCGTTGCTCGAAGCCAGGACGCTAGCCGATCTGGTCGACATCGCTAAGAAGAATCCGGGCAAGCTCAGCTACGGTACGGCCGGCCCGGGCACGCCCGGTCATCTCACCGCCGAGATGTTTCGGCGAGCCGCCGGCATCGATATCCAGCACGTGCCCTACAGGGGCAGCGCGCCGGCACTCAGCGACCTGATCAGCGGCCATATCCCGATCATGTTCGATCCGCTGCAATCGGTGCTGTCGAATGTACAAGGCGGCAATATCCGCGCGCTCGCGCTGTCGAGCAAGACGCGCGCGCCTGTGGTCCCCGACGTGGCGACAATTGCCGAATCCGGCTATGCCGATTTTGAGACCACCGCCTGGTGGGGCGCATTTGCGCCGGCAAAATTGCCCGACGACTTGACCGCCTCGCTCGTCGCCGAGAGCGAGCGCATCGCCGCAAGCGACGCGTTCCGCCAAAAGCTCGAGCCGCTCGGCGTCACCGCGGTCGCCGGTCTTTCCGGTGCGGCCTTCGCCGATTTCCAGAAGAGCGAGGTCGAGAAGTGGGGCAAGGTCGTGAAAGACGCCCAAGTCAAAATAGACTGAGTCAAAATAGACTGAGCGAAAATAGATTGAAGATCGATTGATGCGATGAAACTCAACGACGAAGAACAGGACATCCTCGCTGGCAAGGCCGGCCCCGTGCCGCAACAGGCGCTGCAACACCAGATCAAGGTCGGTGATTTCTTCCACGCGAAAGATTTCGTGCCGGTGACGCAGGCCCATATCATGGCCGACACGGAGAGCCTTGGAGAGGCCGGCGTGCAATGGCTCGAGGGCCTCGCTGCGACCACCGAGGGGCAGCACCGCGTGCGCATCCCCACCATCACCGACCCGCGCGGCACCGATTTCGCCAAGGCCGAGTGGCTGGGCCAGACCAAAGGCATGGTCGATCTCGAACACCGCGCCATCGTGGCGTTCGAGAAGCTCGGCGTGGCCATGACCAACACCTGCATCAACTACCAGACCATCCAGCCGCCGACCCGGGGCGAGCACACGGCGTTTGGCGACACCGGCGTCGTGATCTACGCCAACTCGGTCTGCGGCGCGCGTTCCAATTTCGAGGGCGGACCTTCCGCGCTCTCTGCCGGTCTCACCGGTCGCACGCCGCGCTACGGCTTTCATCTGCCCGGGCAGCGCCGCGGCACCTTGCGCATCCAGGTTGACCACACGCCGACGACGCTCAACGGCTGGGGCGGGCTTGGCGGCGTGATCGGCCGCCTCGCCGGCAATTACTGGGCGGTCCCGGTCATCGAAGGCATCGAAGGCGCGCCGCGCTCGGACCAGCTCAAGCACTTTGGCGCCTCGATGGCGAGCTTTGGCTCGATTGCGCTGTTTCATCTGGTCGGGCTGACGCCGGAAGCGACAACGCTTTCTGATGTTGCTGCAAATGATCTGCCGGCACATCGCGTCGGAAAAGCCGATGTCGAAGCGCTGCAAAAATCCTATCACACCGACGACACCGTCGATGTCGTGGTGTTCTCCGCGCCGCAGCTCAGCCTCTACGAGCTCGGTGACCTCGCCTCGCTCTGTGAGGGGCGGAAATTTTCCGTGCCGATGCTGGCGGTGACGAGCCCGCAGGTGAAGCCGGACTCCGACCGCATGGGCTATACCGCGCGGATCGAAGCAGCCGGTGGCAGCGTGCTTTCCGGCATGTGTTTCTACCAATCCTATGCGCGCGAGATTTCGGAGGCGCGCGGCTGGAAGCGGCTCGCCACCAACAGCGCCAAGCTCGTCAACATCCTCGGCGGCTATGGCTACCGGCCGATGCTGGCCTCGATGGAAGCCTGTGTCGATGCCGCGGTCAGCGGCAAGATGGTGCGGACATGAGCAAGCTATTCAAGGCCCGTCACGCCATGGGACCAGTCGTCCGCGGGCCGGCGCTGGTCGCCAATGACGGCTTCTCCGCCCGCTACGATCTCGACCGCATCAAGGGCATCTTCAGCCGGCCCGCGCACAAGCTTGCCGGTCAATCCTATGTCGGCAAGATCCTGGTGCTCGACACCGCCAAGGGCGGCGTCGCCACCGCCTGGATGCTGCATGAGATGAAATCGCGCGGCATAGTGCCGCTGGCGCTGGTACTCAATTCAGTCAATCCGATCCTGGCCCAGGGTGCAGCGCTAGGCGATGTCGCAATGCTTGCGGGCTTCGACGAGGACATCACCGCTGCCGTGCCCAATGGCGCCGAAGTGGAGGTCAATCCGGCCGAGGGCTGGGTGAAGGTGATTTAGGATGGACGCACGCGATGTTATCCAGGTCGGCATGAGCGCCGAGCGCACCCTGGTGGTGCCGCCGGAGCAGACGGTCGGCCATTTCGTGGAGGGAATGCCGATGGTGTTCGCGACGCCGATGATGATCCTGCAGATGGAGCTGACCTCGGGCGATGCGATCCGCAATCGGTTCAAGCCCGGCTGGGTCACCGTCGGCACCGAGGTCAACATCAAGCATCTCGCGGCGTCGCCCGTCGGCGCCACCGTGCGCACGACGGCAAAAGTGATCGCGGTGGAACGCCGCGTCATCCGCTTCGAGGTCGCCTCCTTCCACGGCGAGCGCAAGATCGGCGAGGGTTTTCACGCCCGCGGGCTGGTCAATGTGGAGAGTTTTATGAAGCGGTTCGGGGTGGTGTAGTTGCCGCACGCTCCGCCCTCATCCTGAGGAGCGCGCTTGCGCGCGTCTCGAAGGATGGCCGCGGGGCGAGATGCGGGCTTCATGGTTCTCCCGGCGGTGCGAAGCATCGTCCGGAGACGGCGCTGGTGCGCCTCCTCACCATGAGGGGAGAGAGGCTACTTCGCCAATTCCTTCGACCTTGCCGTCGCCGCGGCGATCGCGCGGATCATCAACTCGCGCATCCCGTCTTTCCCCATCAGCACCTCCAGCGCAGCCGCCGTGGTGCCGCCGGGCGAAGTCACGTTCTGGCGCAGCGTTGCGGAAGGCAGCTCAGAGCGATGCAAGAGTTCGCCGGAGCCCGCGACCGTTTCGCGCGCGAGCTTGGTCGCCAACTCCTCCGGCAGTCCGGCGGCGACGCCGGCGCGCGCGAGTTCTTCGGCGAGCAGGAAGATGTAGGCGGGGCCGGAGCCCGACACCGCGGTCACCGCATCCATCAGGCCTTCATCCGAAACCCATTCGACGGAGCCGGTGGCACGCAGGAGCGCATCGGCGGTGGCGCGCTGGGCCGTGCTGACATTGTTTGCGGCGACCGCAACCGTGATGCCGCGGCCGATCGCGGCCGGCGTGTTCGGCATGGCGCGGACCACCGCGCCGCCGCAGACCTCCTGCAGCGATGTCATGGTGGTGCCGGCCATGATCGAAACCACCAACGTCGACGGCGCTATGTGCTTTTTGAGCGCGGCGCCCGCCTCGCGGAACATTTGCGGCTTGACCGCGATCACCAGCGTCTCGACCTGGCCGAGGTCCTTCGGATTGAGCCGAACGCCCTTGGCCGCGAGCGCGGCGATCTCGGCCGACGGCATCGGCTCGATCACGACCGCGCGCTTGGGGTCGAGGCCGCCCGCCAGCCAGCCCGTCAGCATCGCGCCGCCCATTTTGCCGGCGCCGGCGAGCGCGATGGTGCCGGTGATGTTTTGTAGAGTGCTCACAACGAAAACCCATGTCGTCCTGGCGGAAGCCAGGACCCATTACCACAGGCGGTTCTAGTAAAGCGCTGAAGGCGGTACAAGCGCCTTACGCGATGGTGAGATCACGCGGTATGGGTCCTGGCCTTCCGCCTTCGCTCTTCGAGCTACGGCGGACACGTCGCCAGGACGACAGTGGGTATGTTGCGCCGGCTTGGCTAAAACGACAGGCTAAGCCTCGCCCTCGACGTCGAACATCGCGGCGGCCATCGCCTCCTGCGGCGATTTGCCGGCCCAGACCACGAAATTGAACGCCGGGTAGTAGCGCTCACAGGCGTGGATCGCGCCGTCCAGCATGCTCACGCATTGCGCGGTGGAGGCGGTGAGGCCGCCCGGCAGCACCAGGGCCTGGCGGTGCATGACCATGCCGGTGTGGGTCCAGAGATCAAAGTGCCCGATCCAGAGCTGCTCGTTGACGGCCGCGATCAGCTTCTGCACTTCGCCCCGGCGCGCGGGCGGAATCTTCATGTCGAAGGCGCAGGCCAGATGCAGCGCCTCGATCTCTGCCATCCAGGTGAAGGAGAGCTGGTAGTCGGTCCACTCGCCCTTGGAGACAATGGTGATCTCGTCGTCGCCGGAACGCTCGAACGCCCAGTTGTTATGCGCGGCAATATCCTCGACCGCCGCAAGAGGGTGGCTTCGGGAATCGATAATGCCTTCGAGCATGGACATGCCGTCTCGACCTCAATTTTCTGGTTTCTCGTTGATACGCGACACGGGGCTGGCCGGCCTGCGACTTACGAGGACTGCCGGGCGCAATCCCAAAAGGTATCTCGGGGCTGCCGGGCTCAACTGATGTGATTTGCGGAATCTGCGCAACTGCCCGTGGAGTCCGTCCACAGGGCGGCCGCGAAGTTTCCCACAACAGATGCTGGCCGGTCGTTAACCATCAGAACAAACCGGAATCGGATTTGTATCCCCGTCGCAATCGTTAATTTTTCGCGGCGAAATTTGGCTGGGCCCAAGTCGGCGTCGTGTCAGCGTGGTGTCCGCCGGGAGTCAGCTTGGAGCCGGAGTAGCCCGCTGACGGCATGGGGACCATGCCGGTTCCCCATACCAAAGCCGCTTGCCCGGTGGCCGGCCTTTCGCCATTATTCCCCTCAGGCCGTTCATTCCGAACGGCCGATGTTCTCAGGGCGGGGCGAAATTCCCCACCGGCGGTAAAGGGTCTCTATTCTCCTGAACAGAGGTCCAAGCCCGCGAGCGCCTTCTTCCCAAAGCACGTTGCCCGGGGAAAAAGGGTCAGCAGATTCGGTGTAACTCCGAAGCCGACGGTTAAAGTCCGGATGAAAGAGAACGGTCGCGATGCCGGCGCTTCCTGTGAAGCGCGGGTTTTCTCGTTCCGTGTGCCCTGATTCTGGTCCCAAAGAGGAAAGCCATGAATCAGATGTTGCAAGATACCGAAACCAAAACCCCCGAAACCGATACTGCCAAGACCTCCGGCCCTCCGCCGTTACCGCCGAGCCATCCGCGCTTTGCCAAGCCCCAGCGGGTCGCCTTCGTGCAATCATGCTGGCACCGCGAGGTGGTGATGGAATGCCAGGCCGCGTTCCTCATCGAAGCCGAGGCGCGGCACATCCCGCGCTCGGCGATCGACATTTTCGAGGTGCCGGGCTCGTTCGAGATTCCGCTGCATGCGCAGATCCTCGCCAAGACGCGGCGCTACACCGCGATCGTCGCCGCCGGCCTCGTCGTCGATGGCGGCATCTACCGCCATGAATTCGTCGCCGACACCGTGATCAAGGCGCTGATGGATGTGCAGCTCAGGACCGAGGTGCCGGTGTTCTCTGCGGTGCTGACGCCGCAGCAGTTCCACGAGAGCCAGGCGCATCTGAATTTCTTTCGCAAGCATTTTGCCGTCAAGGGCGTCGAGGTCGCGGAAGCCTGCGCCAATACGCTGCTCTCGCTGGAGCGGTTGCGCGGCCAGGTCGCTGCCGGGATCGTCGCGAGCGCGTGAAATAAGTTCTCTTGGGCATGCTCGATGCACCCTCTCCCCTTGTGGGAGAGGGTGGCGGCGCACGCAGTGCGGCGCCGGGTGAGGGGTTCTCTCCACAAGCGCGCTCGTGGAGAGAACCCCTCATCCGGCGCTTCGCGCCACCTTCTTCCACAAGGGGAGAAGGGAAGGGATTCGCATGTCGCCGCGGCGCATCGCAATCCCCATCGCAATCGATTGATCGCGACAATCGATCGATTGTCATTTCGGATGATGCGCCTATACACTCGGCGCCGGGAGGAGGCCGGCCCGTGGAGACGAGCCGGCCGAGACGATCATGTTCGAA
>Ga0210410_10000680_pt1 | contig 35297 bp, 36 predicted proteins | sample IncBWC4MmetaG_FD_161058 | JGI IMG/M metagenome (GOLD analysis project Ga0210410, IMG submission 161058) | Forest soil microbial communities from Barre Woods Harvard Forest LTER site, Petersham, Massachusetts, United States - Inc-BW-C-4-M | ecosystem: Environmental > Terrestrial > Soil >...
TTAACTCGATGACCGCCTCGCTGGAAAAGCTGATCGAAGAGCAGAAGGACAAACAGCGGCTGGAGAATGAGTTGGTGATCGCGCAGGAAGTCCAGGCACAGTTGTTTCCTCATGATAGCGTTCAACTCGCGTCACTCGAGGTGCACGGATTCTTCCGGCCGGCACGAACCGTCAGCGGCGACTACTATGATTTCCTCACCTTGGATTCGGATCGGCTGATTCTGGCGCTCGGCGATATCAGCGGCAAAGGAATATCAGCGGCGCTGCTGATGGCGACTATCCACTCGGCGGTGCGCGCCTATAGTCTGCAAGACATCCCTGTGTGGCGTGAGCCTGCGGCCGTGGGCGCGGCGCTTGGTTCCGACGTCATGCTGGCTTCGGGATTGCACGGCTTGGACGTTTCTCCCGGGGCTTTGCTCTCATTGCTAAATCATCAGCTCTATGAAAGCACGCCGCCGGAAAAGTATGCGACTTTGTTCCTAGGAATTTACAACGGCGCCGAGCGCAAGCTCACCTATAGCAATGGCGGACACCTTCCGCCGATAATCATGAGCGAGGATGGTTCCATTCGCCGGTTGGAGTGCGGCGGAACCGTGGTCGGCCTGTTCGATCAAAGAAGCTATGAAGAGGGTTCCGTCGAACTTCGGCGGGGCGAGCTCTTCCTGGCGTACACCGACGGCGTAACCGAGCCGGAAAATGATTTTGGCGAGTTTGGCGAGCAGCGGCTGATCGACTTGTTGCGGGTTAATCGTGAACTGCCGCTAGCCCGCATCAGCGAGATTATTACCGCGGCGGTGGATGACTGGATCGGGGCCAACGAACAGCCGGATGACGTAACGCTGGTGCTGGCGCGGGCAAGGTAAGTCCGGTCGCGAACAATGTAGGCGTGGGCGTCCTCGCCAGTGCGGCCGCGAGCTGAAAGTCTAGCGGTGGGCGAAGCTGTAGGCCACCCCGTACGCGGAATCGCCGCTGGCGTAGATTGGAAACGCGCGTTCCAGTTTGTGGTGGCCGGTTTTGTGTAGGAGATAGCTAATCGCAATCACGCCGGCCATCCTCCCTCCGAAAAAAACCAACTGGCCCGGGGTCCCGCTCTCGCAAAGCGCCTTTGCCATGGAGTCCATCTCCCTGCCCCCCTGGCTTAAGTTGCGATGAGTAATGCCAAAGTCCACGGCTTCCAGAGCGGCGTGGCTGGCAAAGAGCACCTTGTTGGATACGTCCCAAAAGTTGTGCTTCATGGGATGCTCAGGCAAATCTTGAGTACTGGCAGTATCGCAGATGACGAGCAGCACGAGGACAAGATGAAATGTTGCGCGTGGTCCCATTGGCCCACTCTAAGGTTGGGTCATAAGTCAGCCGATCACTTAGGTATGCGGGGGCATTTTCAGGGCCAGAATCGGGGACGGACGCGCCTGGTTCGACTCCGTTCCGCGATTTGCGTTTGCAGCTGTCGATGACTGGATTGGTACACCGGACTGAGCGACTTCAGGGAGTGCTGGTAGGGCGTGATACGTTTACACTTTCGTAATTTTCGGTCTCCCAATACTTTGGTAAGCTCACCGTGCGACCTCGCAGTTAAAGCGAGGGTAATTGTGAGGAGAATCCATGAGATCGTCACACCGAATGATTCCGCTCTTGCTGCTTTCAGCGGTCGGTTCCGCCTGGGCGGAACAACCTGACCGTATCACTCGCACAATTGACACTAGCCAGACTGTGGTCCTAAAAGGCAACGTCCATCCAAAGGCTCAGGCCCAGTATGACCGGGGCCTGGTCGAGGCGTCCATGAAACTGCCTTACATTACTATGCTGATGAGGCCGACAGTCCATCAGCAAGCCGACCTCAAGAGATTTCTGGCGGAGCAGCAAGACCGCTCCTCCGCGAACTATCACAAATGGCTTACCCCTGAGCAATATGCTGACCGCTTTGGCGTGAGCCTGCACGACATCGGCCAGATCACCAACTGGCTGCTCGCGCAAGGCTTCACCATCGACCAGGTAGCTCGCGGCCGCAACTGGATTGCTTTCAGCGGAACTGCGGACTTGGTACGCAAGGCTTTCCGTACCGAAGTCCACATTTACCAAGTTGATGGCGAGACCCATTTCGCCAACGCGAATGAGCCGTCGGTTCCCAGTGCCCTGGCTGGCGTCGTAATCGGCTTCCGCGGGCTTAACGATTTCCGCGTCCAGCCCATGCGGTTTAGAAAATTCGGCCCTGCCGGCCAGTTGTTTCCCATTATGCGTCCTTTTTATACGACTGGCGGCGGCAACACATTTCTGGGTCCGGACGATGTAGCCACAATTTACGACATTACTCCGCTGTACAACGCCGGTATCAATGGCACTGGGATGAAGCTTGTGGTCGTGGGACAAACCGATATCAATCTGATTGACATCGACAACTTCCGCGCTGGGTTCGGCCTTCCCAAAAACGATCCTCAGCAGCAACTTGTCCCCGGCTGTACCGATCCTGGCATCACCTCCGATCAGGGCGAGGCTGACTTAGATCTGGAGTGGTCGGGCGCAGTCGCGCGCAATGCATCCATCATCTTCGTGAAATGTGATCTCAATCACGGTGGCGTTTTCACTTCAGCCCAGTACGCCATCGACAACGACGTCGCGCCGGTAGTCAGCATGAGTTATGGGGGTTGTGAATTTGAAAATGCGGGTGGCCCCATCGCCGGGTTCGAGATTGAGTTGCAGAAGGCCAATACCGAAGGAATCACTGTCCTTGCCTCCTCAGGCGATACTGGCGCTGCCGCTTGTGAACTCAGTTCGGCGGCGGTTGCCATCAAAGGGCTGGCCGTGAACTATCCCGCAAGCAGCCCGGAGGTCACCGGAGTGGGCGGAAACGAGTTCAGCGCGGACGTGGCCAACCCCAGCGCCTATTGGAAGAGCAGTAACTCCGCCACCGGCGAGTCCGCCGTCTCTTTTATCTCGGAGATGGCGTGGAATGACTCACCTCAGACCGGTACCGGGCCGAATTTAGCTCCTACGCTTGCGGCCAGCGGAGGTGGAGCTAGCAGTTGTATTACGACGAACAGCGGAGTCTGCAGCGCTGGATTTCCCAAGCCTTCGTGGCAGACCGCTCTTACGCCCAAAGACAATTTCCGCGACGTGCCTGACGTCTCCATGGCGGCATCACCGAATCACGACGGCTACATCCTTTGTAGTGCGGGCAGTTGCCCCACCGGCAACGCTGCCGGGATCGCTGCCGCAGTCGCAGCCAATTCGATCATCGGAGGCACATCAGTCTCGACCCCTGTCTTTGCCGGCATCGTAGTTCTGCTCAACCAGTTTCTGAAAAACAAGCCCCCGGCGGGTCTGGGGAACCTCAACCCAAGGCTTTATCAACTTGCCCAGAGCACGCCCAGTATTTTTCACGATGTCACTACGGGCAGCAATATCGTTCCCTGCCAGCCGGGAACCCCCGGATGCCCGAAGAGTGCTCCTTTCCAATACGGTTACAGCGCTGGCAAAGGGTACGATCAGGCCACTGGGTTAGGTTCGGTGGATGCGAACCTCTTCGTAACCGGGAACGTTGCCCAGGGCTTCCAGATCGCAGCCAATCCTACTACCGTCACCGCGAGCGCTCCCGGACAGAGCGGGATGACGTCACTGACTATCACGCCGGTGGGCGGCTTCAATCAGACGATCAGCTACAGTTGCAGCGGGCTGCCTTCGGAAGCCGTCTGCACCTTCACTCCAGTTTCGGCCACCAGTGAGACGCTGACCATCCAAACCCAAGCTCCCTCGGCACGATTGCACAGGAAAGGGAACAGCCGCCGCCTGTTTTACGCTTTGCTGCTTCCCGGATTTCTGGGGATGGTGGTGGTGGTGGCGGGGAATCGCAAGCGCAGCTTGCACGGGGTTCGCTTCCTCGGACTTATCGCCCTGTTAGCAATCTCGACTCTGTGGATGCCCGCTTGCGGCGGTGGCAGCGGAAGCAGCACGCAAAGCAATCCGGGAACGCCAACTGGCAGCTATCCCGTAAGCGTCATGGCGTCGGCAGGCTCCCTTAATCACTCGGTGCAAATAACGCTAGTTGTTCAATAAGGGAGAGGGCCAGCCCGATGCGCTCCGCGAACGTGGAGCACATTTTCCAGGCGTGAATGCTCCTACCATGGACATGGATTCCGCGCTGCTGGCTGGATTCCAAGCCGCGGAGTATTCTGGGCTGGCGCCCTGCAACCTCGGAGCAATCTCGAAGGAAGTCGCGCACTTCTAAGATGTCCGTAGAACTCATCACGCTCCAGCACTTCCGCGATGTGCCGGAAGCGTTGCTGGCCAAGGGCAAACTCGAATCGGCTGGGATTGCATGCGTGCTGGCCGACGGCAACCTGGTTCGCATGGACTGGCTGCTCTCGAACGCCGTGGGTGGCATTCGACTGCAAGTGCATCAGCAGGACGCCGAGTCGGCCCGGGCGCTTTTGGACGAGCCTATCCCTGCCGAGTTCAGCGCAGAGGAAGTCGGCGAGTCGTTCGCCCAGCCGCGCTGTCCGCGCTGCTATTCGCTCGACATCGGTTTTGAAAAGATCGATCGTTTTTGGACCTTTGGTTTGTGGCTGCTACTGTCCTTTCCCATTCCGGTCCGCAAGAATAGTTGGAAGTGCTACACCTGCGGCGTCGAATGGGTGGAGGAATGAAGAGCACTCATCACCACGGATCCTGACATGAACGCGCACTACGGCGAAAGGTTCTCCGGCGTCACCTTTGATGCGGCGTAAATTCCTCCTCCATACAGCTTCTCTGGCGGCGAGTCCCAGCCGGTTAATCTCTTGCGAAGTTGTGCCGATAGTAAAAGAGTGACCGCTCCTTCCATCGCTCTCAACCCTGGTGAAGACAAACCGGCGCCTAAGCCTGGAACCCAGTTTGTCGCCCGCCAACCGATCCTTACCGTCGACGAGAAGGTTTTCGGCTATGAGATATTGTTTCGCGATGGCATAGAGAACTGTTTCAGGCACCCCGATCCCGACGCGGCTGCGCGCAGCACCCTGAACACTTCGATGCTGCTTGGCCTCGACACGCTCTGCGACGGGCGTCTGGCGTTCATCAACTGCACGCGCGACGTTTTGCTCAAGGACTACGCCACCTTGCTTCCTCCGAACCAGACGGTGGTTGAGGTTCTAGAGACCGTCGCTGTCGACGACCTGGTGGTGGCACCTTGCCGCCGGCTGAAGGAAGCCGGATACATGATTGCGCTCGATGACTTCGCGGTGAACGATCCGCGCGAATCTCTGGCGGTTGTAGCCGACATCATCAAAGTAGACCTCAGAGATACTTCGGCCGCTGCCGCCGCCGCCATGGTCAAACGATACCAGCCCGGGGGCTGCCGCATGCTGGCGGAGAAAGTGGAAACACGCGACGAGTTCGTCACCGCCAAAAAAGCTGGCTTCCTGTATTTCCAGGGATACTTCTTCCGCCGGCCAGAAACCCTCACAGCGCACGAAATCCCCGCCAACCAGCTCAACTACATGCGCATGCTGACCGCGGTTTCGCAGCCTGAACTGAACGTGCGCGAACTGGAGAATCTGGTCAAAGGCGAGGCTTCGCTGTGCTACCGTCTGCTGCGCTATCTGAACTCCGCCGCCTTCGGATTCAGCAACGAGATTCACTCGGTGCGGCACGCGCTCTCCATCCTGGGGGAACGCGAAGTACGCCGCTGGATCCGCCTGGTGGCTACACTCGGCGCCGGACAGGGCAAGACCAGCGAACTGGTGCTCTCGGCTTTAGTTCGCGCCCGCTTCTGCGAACTGCTCTCGCCCAAGATCCCGCACGGCGACTCGGACTTGTTCCTGATGGGCCTGCTTTCACTGATGGACGTGATTATCGAGCTGCCTATGTCGCAAGTGCTCGACCAGGTTCCCATCGATAAAGAAACCAAGTCGGTTCTGCTCGGCCAACCCAGCCCTCTGCGACCGTTCTATCTACTGATGGCGGCCCAGGAGTCCGGTGAGTGGAAAACAGTCGGTGATCTGACCGTGCAGCTACATCTGCGCGAAAGCGATGTCGCCGAGTCGTACTGGCAGGCCATGCAATGGGCGCGGGAAGTTAGCGGGGGAACTTAGTACCAGGTTCAACTGCGGCACCTTTGTGTTCGTTCGTGTTCTTTGTGGTTTATGGTTTCTTGGGTTCAAGCGAAGAGCGATAGCCACGAAGGGACACGAAGGTGCACAAAGGAAGTACGTCCCTGAACGGGCCAGGAAAGCGGTACGCGGTTACTTCTGTGCAAAACTACGGCGAGTTAGGACTTGCACTCTGTCCGCCCTGAGAGATACCATTAAAGATGTTCCCAAGCGGCCATGCTCCCTAGCTGGCCTTCCGCGCCCACTAAGCTCCAGGCGCCTAGACGGACAAAGATCATTCACGGATGAACTCCAACCGCATTGGGTTTCCACGCGCGCTCGGTGCATGTGCGTGAAGCCAGGCACTACCCGGAAAGCGGTTGCACCGAGTACGAGAACAGAGTCCCATGCGGGACTGAAACGCAGGATTACACAAAGAGAAACAATATGAATGTTGGACCCGGAAATCCCTCCGGAGGCGGAGGGAGAGGCAGACGGCGTCGAGGACGTCGTCCATCGAATCGCGCGGGGCAGCCCGGCGGTCGCGATCGGCAGCAAATCAGCGGCATCTACAGCGCTCCCATGGATCACAGCTATCGCGGTGCGCTAGGCGGGGACAAAGGAGGGCGCGGACGCGGCGGCCGTCCTGGCTTTGCGCCATCCTATACTCCGGCGGAACCCGAGCCGCTCCCGCCCAATGAGGATGCCAATTCGCGCATCTTTGCCTTCGTGGACGACTTGTTTTTCCAGGCTAAGATTCAAGAGACCGCGCGCAAGCTCAATGTAAAAGTAGAATTCGTCAAAAGCGAAAAAGACATGCTGGAGCGGATCAAGCTGAATGGCGAGGAAAAGCCTTCGCTGGTCATCTTCGATATGAACAACACGAACGCCAAGCCCCTGACGCTGATTCCGAAACTTAAAACCAAGCTGAAGAAAACTTCGATTATCGGATTCCTCTCCCACGTGCAGGGCGACTTAAAGCAGAAGGCACACGAGGTGGGATGCGACATGGTACTGCCGCGATCGGCGTTCTCGCAGAACCTACCCCAGTTGCTGCGCCGCCACGGTGCGCCGGAAGACGAAGCCACCGCAGAGTGAGTGTAGGCGCGGGCGCCCACGCCCATGCGGAGCTAATTGAAATCAAGACATGAGTTATGGGGAACGCGTCTGGAATTCAGACACTATCCCGGAGGCCACTGCAAATTCCGGCCTCCCAGCAGATGCACGTGCAGGTGAAAGACTGACTGCCCGGCGCGGGGGCCGACGTTGAGCACGGTCCGGTAGCCATCCTCGATGTTGCGCTGGCGAGCAATATTGGCTGCGGCCAGCTGGCAGTAGCCAATCAGCTCGGCGTGCTCAGCCGTGGCTTCCTTCAGTCCGCGAACGTGCTTCTTGGGAACCACCAGCACATGCGTCGGAGCTTGCGGATTGATATCGTCGAAGGCGTAGACGTGTTCGTCTTCGAAGACTTTCTTGGAAGGTATTTCCCCACGGATAATGCGGCAGAACAGACAGTCGTTCATGACACGTCCATAGTTTGCGATTGGAGACACGCCGCGCTACAACGCAGCGGTCGCCAGGACGGGGGATGCGCGTGCCTACTATATCCGATCAGCGCAGAATTTGCAGTGCGGCCGCTGGTACCATCTAGCCCGGCGAACCACTTCACTGCATGGTCAGGACGACCCGAAACTGCGCTTTCCCACTGATCATGCGTTCATAGGCTTCATTCACCCGGGATAGTGGATACTTTTCGATCATGGGCCGAACTCCGCTCAACTGCGCGAATCGCAACGTATCCTCTGAGTCAGTTGGCGTGCCTGAAGCCCATCCCTGAAGACTTCTTCGGCCCCGAATCAACTGGATTGGAGAAACCTCAATCGCTTCGGGACTTGCACCCACTACGACCATTGTTCCGTTCGCGCTCAGTCCGTCGATCAACGCAGACATCGCTTTGGCGTTGGGAGCTGTGGTCAGAATCACGCGGGCTCCCCCCATCTTGGTAAGCTCCTCGGCGGCGTTCACGGCATTGCTGTCTAGGTAGCGATTGGCGCCGAGCTTCGCCGCCAGATCAGCATTCTCCGCTCCCCTTCCAATTGCGACCACCTGAAATCCGAACTTGCTGGCAAACTGAATTCCCAGATGTCCCAATCCGCCCACACCGTGAATTGCAACCAGATCTCCGGGCTGAGCGCCGCTGTGGCGGAGGGCGTTGAAGGTAGTGATGCCGGCGCAGAGGAGCGGGGCCGCGTCCTCCGGCGACAATTTGTCCGGCATACGGGCCAAGGCTTCGACCGGCGCGATCATGTATTCCTGGTACCCGCCGTCGTAGCTCATACCGGTTATTTTCAGCCGAATGCAATTGGTGAAATCCCCCTTACGGCACGGAAGGCAACGGTTGCATTGCCCACCGTGCCATCCTATGCCGACCCGCTGACCCGGCTGCCAATCTTCCACCCCTGGACCGGCCTCATCAATCACTCCGGCAATTTCGTGGCCGGGCGCGCGCGGGTATTGAATTCCGGGCCAGAGATTTTCTTTAACCAACTGATCGCTGTGGCAGATTCCGCAAGCCAGGACTCGTACGCGCACCTGTCCTCTGCCGGGCTGCGGCACTTCACGTTCAATTAGTTCGAAAGAGCTGCCAGGTTTGCTGACTTGCGCGACCATCATCTTTTTCACGTCGAATCTCTCCTGGGGATTGGAGTCAGGAATATAAGATGCCCAGGATCTTGATTCAGATTCGAGTGGGGTTCTACAGAATTCTCAGTCGAGTCGGACCAGAAAGATCGAACCCTGCGAGGTCTGGGTGTTATGAACGACTTCTTCGGCGCGTTTGCGGTCGTCATCCTGGACGCGGACTCGCACCCACCAGTCGCCTACGGGACTGCTGAAGCACTGCACCTTGGCGGTGTGATAGCGGTGGGATAGATGTTCGGCCAGCTTGTCGGCGGCATCCTCTTCTTCAAAGGACCCGATCTGCACTGCCCATCTGCCACCGGTTTCGAGTGGAACCGGAGTGCGCAACACTTCGACGCGGACCCTGGCGACGCCCGCCTGCCAGACATCGATTCGCTTCGCCGCCGCTTGCGAGAGATCCAAAATACGGCCTTCCACGAAGGGTCCGCGGTCAGTAATTCGCACCTGAACCGAGCGGCCCGTCTTCACGTTAGTCACGCGCACAATCGAGCCCAAGGGGAGAGTTCGATGGGCAGCGGTCAGGGCGTTCATATTGTACAGTTCGCCATTGGAACCGCGGCGATTATGGTATGGAGCTCCGTACCAGCTGGCGAGGCCAGTCTGCACTGACAGGGGTTTGGCGTCCGTCGGAATCGCGGGCGCGTCTGTCTCTGCGTCTGAGGCTGGGCTGGGCTGGGCTGGAGGCTCGGTGGCCGCAGAATCAGCTTGCGAATCGGGTTCGCTCATCGGCGGCGGCGCCGGAACAGCGACGCGCGCTTGTTTGTGCTCGCCGCATCCCGTGAGCAGAACCGCGAAAAGAAGAATCACAGTCACGATGGTGACCGACCTCCGGGGACTGTTACCGGTGCGGCACGGGCGGCACTCGGAATCACAAAGGCATACCTTCCTCACTTGCGAGGAGGCTGATTCTTTTCCATGTAGTCGGCGAGATGGGCCAGCTTCTCCGCTGCTATTCGCAACGCTTTGGTGGAGCGCTGGCGAACCGCAGGCACAACTTCGTCGTTGAGATAGGTGATCAACTCCGCCGCTTCCTTCTCCACCGTGGTCGCAGCCTCGGCCACCGATTTGTTGATGCGCGCGGAAGCTTCTTCTACCTTGCGGTTGAAGTCGTTCATGGAGTTCCTTCGATCTTGTGCGCGCGTGAACCTGCACTCGCGGGTTGCGGACACCAGGCTCAGCCATTATTTCGTGCCCGGCAGCGAAGGTCAACGGGGAGGCATCCGGGGGCATACCCCTGGGGTGGGCGAAATAAGTGCGAACAGTTTCGGGGACTCCGGGCTCTTTGCAGTAGAATCGCGCCATGTGAAATCCTCCGCTGTGGTTTGTAGCATTAGAGTGCGCGCAGGTTGCACGGTCCGAACAGATGACCTTAGGACAAGACACTTCGAGAATGGAGGGCTCGGCCACAAAGCGGCGCTTTCGGCGGAGTCTGCTGGGTTGGTTTGAGCGCCACAAGCGCGACTTGCCCTGGCGGCAAGACCGCGATCCCTATCGGGTCTGGCTCTCGGAAGTCATGTTGCAACAAACGCGCGTGGCCGCTGTTACCAATCACTATGAGAAATTCCTGCGACGCTTTCCTACCATCGAGAGATTAGCCTGTGCGCGGGAATCGTCAGTGTTGGCGGCCTGGAGCGGGCTCGGGTACTACCGACGCGCCCGTATGCTGCACGCCACGGCGAAACAGATCGTAAAGCGGTATAGAGGAAAGTTTCCTCAACGTGCGGAGGACCTACGCGCTCTGCCCGGTATCGGCCGCTACACCGCTGCGGCGATTGCCAGCATCGCCTTCGACGAACCAGTCGCGGTAGTGGATGGGAACGTGGAGCGGGTCTTACAACGGGTGCAGGGAAAGAATCTTGCGGGCGAGAAGGTGTGGCGCGCTGCGGGAGAACTGCTGAATCGGCGGCGTCCGGGTGATTTCAATCAGGCGATGATGGAGTTGGGCGCAACCATATGCCTGCCGCGCCAGCCCCAGTGTCTGCTGTGCCCGGTCGCCGATCTGTGTGCGACCCGCGGAGAACTTCACAGACCGCAAAATCGGACTCGCCAGGTCAGGCGAGAGGTCTACTATGCGCTGGCCTGTCGGGATGGCGCGATATTCATGGTCAAGCGTCCGAAGACGGCGACCCTGATGCCAGCCATGTGGGAGTTGCCGGAAACTGGCGCCAACGGCAAAACCCCAGTCTCGCTGACTCTTCGCCATTCCATCACGGTAACCGACTATCTGGTCCGAGTGTTGCTGAGCCTGCCTCCGACTGGCGTGGACGGGCGCTGGGTGAAAAACTCTCAGGTCCTGACTCTGCCCTTGACCGGGCTGACGCGCAAAATCCTTCGCGCCGCCAAGATCATCTAAGATAAGTGGAGTGAAATGGTTTCGTAGCATCTTCGGAGGAAGCAAAATGGCTGCTCTGACGGCGGGAACGTCCGCGCCGGATTTCAAGCTGCAAACGATGGACGGAAAGCAATTCTCATTGCGCGACGCGCTCCTGCGTGGCCCCGTGGTCGCCGCATTCTTCAAGGTCTCCTGCCCGGTGTGCCAATATACGTTTCCGTTCTTGGAGCGGATTTACAAAGCCCATGGCGGGAAGAGTGTGACTATTGTCGGCGTCTCCCAGAACGAGAAGAAGGACACGGCGGCATTTGCCAAAGAGTATGGGGTGACCTTCCCGATCCTGTTGGACGACACCAATACCTATCCCGTATCGAACGCCTACGGCCTGACCAACGTGCCCTCCATTTTCTGGATCGGGCAGGATGGGGAGATCGAAATTTCCAGCGTGGGATGGGAACGGAAAGAGATCGAGGAAATAAGCCGGAAGGCCGCGAAAATCAATGGTGACGGGCTGAAGCCGGTCTTCCATGCGGACGAGCAGGTACCGGACTTCCGCGCTGGTTGAGGGTCAAAAAACTAGCCCGCGGGTCGCGGGCAAGGCTAACCAACTATCTGCAACGCTGGCATCTTACCGGCTGTTGCGAGGCATCCTCGCCGCCGGGACCGCGCGCTACTGACCATCAAAACCGAAGGCTCACTCCACTGGTAACACAGCCTTTTTTCCACTTTCCCGTACAATTAGAACCTTATCCAACGTCACTTTTCTTTGGGAGCCTCCGCGGATGCGTACTAGCGTCATTGTGCTTTTCTTACTGGTGTTTGCCAATATTTCCAGCGCACAGTCCTATCAGCACGCTCGGTCACCGGTTGACTCTGTGCGGCTGCAGGGTGCGGCGTTCGCAGCTATACAGAAAATCAATCCAGAGCGTATTCGGGCGCATGTACGATTCCTGGCGCATGACCTGCTGGAAGGACGCGGCACAGGACAGCGCGGCGGCGACATTGCCGCAGAGTATATCGCGACTCAATTCGCTCTCGATGGACTGAAACCTGCTGGCGACAATGGCACTTATTTGCAGAAGGTCCCCATGGTTGGCATTACGCCCGAGCCCGAGACCACGTTCTCATTGCTGTCACCTCGAAGTGATGCGAGGAACCTAACCCCTCTGGCCGACTATGTAGCCTACGACGAGACGCAACAGTCGCGTTCCGACGTGGAGGCGGAGATCGTGTATGTCGGCTACGGAATCGAAGCTCCCGAATACAGGTGGGACGACTACAAGGGCGCCGATGTGCGCGGCAAAGTTCTGCTGATGCTGGTCAACGAGCCGCCCTCCGACGATGTGAATTTCTTCAAGGGGAAGGCGCTTACCTATTACGGGCGCTGGACCTACAAATACGAGGAAGCAGCCCGAAAAGGCGCGGTAGGCGCGATTCTCATACATCAGACCGAGATGGCCAGTTATCCTGGGAGGTTGTCCGCAACTCCAATTCCGGCGAGAAGTCGTTCCTCAAGCTCGACGGTACACCGAAGCTGACGGTTGCGTCGTGGATTCAGTTCGGCGTTGCAAAACAAATGGCCACTGCCGCCGGCATGGACCTCGACAAGATGATGGCGGATGCGCGCTCACGCGATTTCCATCCGGTCACCCTGCCGGTGAAGTTGAAGGCGCACATGGTCAGCAAGATTCGCCCGTTTGAATCGAACAACGTGCTGGCAATCCTGCCGGGTTCGGACAGTAAATTAAAAGACGAGGCCGTTCTATACACCGCGCACTACGATCACCTCGGCATTCGTCCGGACATGCCGGGTGACAACATCTACAACGGAGCCAACGACAACGCAACCGGTTGCGGCATTCTGCTGGAGCTCGCGCGCACCTACTCAGAAGCGTCCGGCAGGCCACGACGGTCCATTCTGTTTGCCTCGGTGACGGCCGAGGAACAGGGTTTGCTGGGCTCGGAGTATCTGGGCAAGCATCCGCCGATTCCGGCGGGCAAGATCAGCCTCGATCTGAACTATGACGACGTGCCGCCGCTGGGCTCGCCTGAAGAGGTGGAAGTTTCCGGAGCGGAGCGCACCACGTTCTATCCAGCGATCGAGGCTATGGCGAAAACTTTTCGTCTGAACATTCGTCCGGATTCACGTCCCGAGGCCGGACACTACTATCGCTCTGACCACTTCAGCCTGGCGCGCGTTGGCATTCCCGCGTTCTCGGTGAACGAGGGCACGAAATATAAAGGACACGATGCCGCCTGGGGCATGCAACAAGCGGAAGAATACACGTCGAAGCACTACCATCAACCGAGTGACGAATACCATCCCAGCATGGATTTCACCGGTGATGCCGCCATGGCGCGGTTTGGATTTGTGCTGGGATGGGAAGCCGCGTCTCAGGCCAAGTTAGTGGGCTGGAAGAAGGGCGATGAGTTTGAGGCGGCGCGGCTAGCGAGTACCAGCGGAACTCGATAACAATGTAGTAGCGGGCGTCCTCGCCGGTGCGGCCCAACCGAACAGTTCATCCTTGACCAGAGCAGCCCGTTTCAGAATCCAGCGCGTTGGTCAGCAGCGCGAGACGTAGCAAGCTACGTCTCTACAGCGCACACTGATTTGTACTTGGCCGAAAGATCGTCCCCAGAATATCCATGCCATCGAAGTTGTCTTGGACCAGGACCCATCCAGTTTTCCCGTTTCCGGTTTTAACCTGCACCCACCACTCCTTCACGCCGGCTTCGGTGACCACGGCCGCACATCCTTGCGCACAGCCAGAACCGTTTTGTTCAGTGATGAAGGAACAGTCGTATTCTTTGTGCCAGTTCCCGTTGGCCCAGATGTTGGCAAAGCCTTCACCGACGTACATATATCGAAGAATAACGTCGCCCGGTTTTACTCCCAGGTCCGGAATAGGCTGGCGAACGAGAATTCGGTCAGGTTTGCGAGTAACATGCACTCCCGTGAGGCCCGTCACTCTGTCTCGCGGTTTGAGTTTGCCGGTCTCCGTGCGAGTGTCCTGCCAGGTTGAGTACAGCGTGGAATCTTTCGTGACTGTCCACTTGCGGAAAGTGCAACCCTCGAATGGGCAGGCGTTCTCGTCGATGACGGGAAGCTTAGGTTCGGCGCTATCGTTGGTCGCGATCGCCGGACCGTTCTGTCGCGCGAAAGCGAGATTTGTGAACAGCAGTAGTAAGCCAACAATTGTTCGGCGCATAACTGAGTGACAATGAATTCGATGCTGGCTGAGGAAGAATAGACGGCGATTCATAACCTGCTTGAAGAGGACGCTGCCTCAGTTCTGCATGACCTTCAGCTTCGGACTGACCACGAGCCGGGGTTCGGTGACGCGCTGCACATCATCGGCGGAGACTCCGGGAGCAGTCTCTTCCAGCACCAGGCCTCGAGGCGTCACCTGAATGACAGCCATCTCCGTGACAATGGTGTTCACTACTCGCACGCCAGTCAGCGGGAGTGTGCATTTTTTCAGGATTTTCGGTTGAGAATCTTTGGTGGTGTGCTCCATCGCGATAATCACGCGTCGTGCGCCCGCGACCAGGTCCATCGCGCCTCCCATGCCCTTCACCATTTTGCCGGGGATCATCCAGTTGGCCAGGTTACCTTCTTCGTCCACCTCCATGGCGCCTAGAACGCTTAGGTCAATGTGGCCGCCGCGGATCATGGCGAACGAATCGGCGCTCGAAAAATAAGCCGTGCCTGCCATTTCGCTGACGGTTTCCTTGCCGGCATTGATCAGGTCGGAATCCTCCTGGCCCTCGATCGGGAAGGGGCCGATGCCGAGCATTCCATTTTCACTTTGCAGGATTACGTCCATGCCGGGCGGAACGTAGTTGGCCACGAGCGTGGGCATGCCGATACCGAGGTTGACGTAAAATCCATCGCGGAGTTCCTGTGCGATGCGTTTTACGATACGCTCGCGCTTTTCCGCGTCTTTGCTGGGTTGGTTCATAGTCATTGGTCGTTGGTCATTTCCTTAGTCGTTGTGTGCTTCCGGGCCGTTCTGGCTCACGGCGAACGACCTAAGACGCCTTTCTTGTCGTCCTCTTTTCGATTCGCTTCTCGTACAGCTCGCCCTGGAAAATGCGGTTCACGTAGACGCTAGGCGTGTGAATCATTTCGGCATCCAATCGGCCCACGTCAACCAGGCTCTCGACTTCCGCAATGGTTACTTTGGCGGCGGTTGCCATCATCGGATTGAAGTTGCGGGCGGTCTTTCGATATACGAGATTGCCCCAGCGGTCGCCCTTCCACGCCTTCAATAGTGCGAAGTCCGCTCGCAGTGCGCGTTCCATTACATACTTGCGGCCGTCGAACTCGCGGATCTCTTTATTTTCGGAGACGATCGTGCCGACGCCGGTGGGAGTGAAGAAAGCCGGGATCCCCGCGCCACCAGCGCGGATGCGCTCGGAAAATGTCCCCTGGGGCACCAGGTCCAGTTCGATTTTGCCTTGCAGAACCATCTGCTCCAGCAGTTTATTCTCGCCGACGTAGGTTCCAATGTGTTTGCGAATCTGTCCCGCGGCCAGTAGAAGGCCCATGCCGAAGCCGTCCACGCCGACGTTGTTGCTGATGGTGATCAGGTTTTTCACGCCCTTGCGGGCGAGGGCGCGAATCAGGTTCTCCGGAATGCCACACAGTCCAAAGCCTCCGACCATGAGGGTGGCGCCATCGGAGATGTCGCGGACGGCTTCGTCGGCACTGGCAACGACCTTGTTCATGAGAAGGAAATTCTAAATGAGAATTGAGTCATTGAGCCATCGGATCACTGAATCACTAACGCGTTTAGCCCAGTTGCTTCTTCTTTTGCAACACCGGCTTTCTTAAGCGGTGAGCCTGCTCGAATTCGATCGCCAGCTCGCGCGTGTCGAGATTCTCGCGAATGTGTGCCAGGTGCTGCTCCAGTTTCAACAGCGCGGCCTGAATGTTGGTCTTGTTGGTGAGAGCGACGTCGCGCCACATGGAATACGAACTGCTCGAAATGCGGGTCATCTCACGCAGGGCACGTCCTCCGGCTTCGAGCAGCGGTGCCTCCGCACCGTATTCGTCAACCAGAGCAGCGGCCAGCGCGGTTGAAATCATCTGAGGCAAATGACTGATCCAGCCGCACAGCTGGTCATGCGCGTTGGCATCCATGCTGGCAATGCGTGCTCCGATTTTTTCCACCCACTCCAGATACTCTCCGCTTAGACCGTCGTAAATGTTCTGCCCGGGAACCGGAGTCACGAACCAGGCGGCTCCCTGAAACAGATCGGGGTCGGCAAATTCCACTCCCGACTGTTCCTTGCCCGCCATGGGATGCCCGGCGAGAAAGCGAACGCCGGCGTTCTTATGGAAGACTGTCTGTGCTCGCTCCAGGACTTGCGCCTTTGTGCTGCCGACATCCGTGAGTAGAGTCTTCGGAGGAAGCGCCGGGCCAAGGCGCTCGATCAGGTCGATAATTCCGCTGACGGGGGTTGCAAGGACGATGACCTGGCTGCCGCGCACCGCATCCACTGGATTGGTGTGTCCATCGTCAATCACGCCTTTAGTTCGGGCGCGCTCGAGAACGGGTGCGCGGTCGCAGCCGATGATTCGCCCGGCAAACCGGTGTTTCTTTAAGGCCAGGCCGAATGAACCACCAATCAGGCCTGTGCCGATGATCGTGATTTGCCGAATGGACATCAGTTAGTTTCAACACAGAGGCACAGAGAAACCGAAAAGCTACAAGCCAACAGATCGGAAGTCCCAGTTTCAAACCTTCTTTATCTTCTCTGTGCCTCCGCGGCTCTGTGGTGAGCTTTTTGCCGTCGATCACATCAAGCGATCTTGCGGCCGACTGCGGGTGCGATCACCCGCAGTTGATCCATCAACTCGGAAAACTGATCGGGATAGAGCGACTGAGCGCCATCCGACAATGCTTTGTCAGGGTCATGATGCACCTCGATCAACAGTACGTCTGCCCCCGCAGCGACGGACGCCCGTGCCATAGGAGCAACTTTGTCACGGATGCCAATGCCGTGCGAGGGGTCAGAAGCCATGGGCAGGTGCGACAGCTTGTGAATGACCGGGATGGCTGAAATGTCCAGCGTATTCCGCGTATAAGTCTCGAAGGTACGAATGCCGCGCTCGCACAGAATCACGTTGTAGTTTCCTCCGGCCATGATGTACTCGGCGGAGAGCAGGAGTTCTTCAAGAGTCGCAGCGATGCCACGCTTGAGCAGGACTGGTTTTTTGACTTTACCCAACTCCCGCAGCAAATTGAAATTTTGCATGTTACGCGCGCCCACCTGAAGAATGTCCACGAAAGGCAGCATGATGGCGATCTGCGATATTTCCATGACTTCGCTGATCACAAGCATTCCGAAGCGGTCGCCGGCCTCGCGCAGGAGTTTCAAAGCTTCCAAGCCCAATCCCTGGAAAGAATAAGGAGAACTACGCGGTTTGAAGGCGCCACCGCGAAGTGCTCGCGCCCCCGCCTTCGCCACCCGCTCGGCAGTGGCGAAAAGCTGGTCGCGCGACTCCACCGAGCACGGGCCCGCCATCACAACTACTTGCTCGCCGCCGATTTTCAATCCATTGGCAAACTGGACTATCGTTCCCTGCGGCCGGAAACTTCGTCCCGCCAGTTTGTAAGGCGCGCTGATGCGGTGAACATGCTCCACCCCGGAGAGCACTTCAAGGTTACGAATATCGAAATCGGCGCGCGCACCCACCGCCGCGACCACGGTCTGGTGGGCCCCGGTCGAGCGATGCACGGAGAAGCCCATCGCAATCAGGTGTTCGACCACCTGCTGAATCTGGTCCTCAGTTGCCGATTCTTGCATTGCAACGATCATAGAAAGTCGATGGTCATTGGTCGTTGGTCATTGGTCGTTAGTGTTGGTTTTTTCACCAACGACCAACGACTAAGGACCAACGACGGTTCAGTCATTAACCTCAGAATCCAATTCTGTATCGCCGCCGCCTTTGACCGCTGCCGGCTTGGGCGCGATCTCTTCCTGCTGAATCTGGCGCATGATGTCCATAATGCGCTCGTAGATGCAAAGCAGGTCACGATCCGGCAACGGCCCCGGATTCGCGCCGCGTACATTGTCAAATACTGCGCGTTCACGATCAGGTTCATAAATAGGCATGCCGATTCCGAGTTTCAGCTTGCCGATCTCGTGGGCCGCATGCGCTCGCTGGCTCAGCAACTCCACCAGTTTGCGGTCAAGGTCGTCGATTTTCTTACGCCAATCGGGAATGTCCATAGACGCGCCCTCAGCCGTCGTTGTTCGCTGGTCCTTGGTCGTTCGCACAATGACGACAGATTAAAACCAACATTAGCGAGCGGCCAACGACGATCGACTAACGACCAAACATTTTATAAATTCTGCCACAGACTGCGCTTCCTTGCCGGGATTGCGCTCAATGGTCTCGACAATGGCGCTCCCGACCACCGCCGCGTCGGCAAATTCTCCCACCGCCTCGAATTGCTCCGCCGTCGAAATGCCAAAGCCGACCGCAACCGGAAGTTTCGTGTATTTACGGAGGCGCTGAACCAACTTCCTTGCGTCTTCAGGCAATCGTTGGCGGGCTCCAGTCACGCCAGTGCGCGAGACCGCATAAACAAATCCGCTGGAAGCCGAGGCAATGACCTTCAATCGCTCATCGGTACTGGTGGGCGCGGCTAGAAACACGGTAGCCAATTCGTTCCGCCGCATCTCGCGGAGGTACTGGCCCGCTTCCTCCACGGGTAAATCTGTCAGGAGCGCTCCGTCCACTCCGGCGTGCCGCGCGATCTTGCAGAATCTTTCCAAACCCATGCGCAAGATCGGATTCAAATAAGAAAAGATGACCAACCCGGTTGACTGCGCATGCTGGCGTACTTCAGCCGCGAGTTTCAGCACATCGGCCGGGGTTGTCCCGCGTTGGAGCGCCCGCTGGCTGGCGCGCTGTATCACCGGGCCGTCAGCTACCGGATCGCTGAACGGCACGCCTAGTTCGATTACGTCGGCGCCAGCGCCGATGGCGGCCAGCACAACATCCCGCGTGGTCGCTAGGTCGGGGTCGCCGCAGGTGACGTAGGCAACCATCGCAGGGCGAGTTTGAAATGAAAGAGGCATCGTGTTGGGTTTGCAGGTTGTTGGCAGATGCGCAGGAAATTGCGAATCGATTTAGCTATCCAGTTTCAGGTTCTCCCTCAGGATTCCGAGATCTTTATCTCCGCGTCCGGAGACGTTCACGATTACGATTTCCGACTTCCTCATTCTGGGGACGCGTTTCACCGCCTCCGCCACCGCGTGCGCGGACTCGAGCGCGGGAATAATGCCTTCGATTCGAGCCAGCAGAGTGCAAGCGTCGAGCGCTTCCGCATCGGACGCGGAGACGTACTCCGCGCGGCCTGAATCATGTAGCGCCGCGTGCTCTGGACCGACAGACGGATAATCTAATCCCGCTGAGACCGAGTGCGTGGTCGATACTTGCCCCGCTGCATCCTGCAACAGATAGGAAAAGGTTCCCTGCAACACGCCCGGCGCACCGCCATGAAAACGCGCAGCGTGTTCTCCCAGGTTCTCGCCGCGTCCGCCGGCCTCGACGCCTATGAGCTTCACCCTCTTGTCTTTGATGAAGTCATGAAAAATGCCAATAGAATTCGAGCCTCCGCCCACGCAGGCGATGATCGCCGCGGGCAGCTTGCCTTCGGTTTTGAGGATCTGCGCGCGCGCCTCGCGTCCGATCACTTTATGAAAATCGCGAACCATGGTGGGGTACGGATGCGCGCCCAGCACGCTCCCAAGAAGATAATGCGTGGTGCAGACATTGGTCACCCAATCGCGCATGGCCTCGTTGATGGCATCCTTCAGCGTGCGTGAACCTGAGCTCACACCACGCACTTCGGCCCCCAGCATTCGCATACGAAAAACGTTAAGTTCTTGCCGACGCATGTCCTCGGTGCCCATATAAACCACGCACTCGAAGCCGAGCAGGGCGCAGACGGTGGCCGTGGCGACGCCGTGCTGTCCCGCACCGGTTTCGGCGATGATGCGGCGTTTGCCCATACGTTCAGCGAGCAGTCCCTGTCCCAGGCAGTTGTTGATTTTGTGCGCGCCGGTGTGGAGAAGATCTTCGCGCTTGAGATAAATCTTCGCGCCCCGAAGCTTTTCTGTCAGACGCCGCGCGAAAAACAGCGGCGTGGGGCGTCCGGCATAAGATCGTAGAAGCTCGTCCAGGCGTCGTCGAAAGCTGCCATCGTGCTTTGCCTTTTCGTATTCACGGTCGAGCTCCTCAAGCGCAGCCATCAGCGTCTCGGGGACGTAACGGCCACCATAGACGCCGAAGCGTCCAGGCTTTGAGCTTTTCGCCGAGATATTTTCTCGCTTGACAGTTGCGGTTGCCATCTCTATAAGACTCTCTCTACCTGGCGAACGGCGGCAACAAATGCCCGGACTTTTTCTGTATCTTTCTTTCCAGGCTTGGCTTCCACGCCGGACGAAACATCTACGCCCCAAGGTTTCAGTATGCGAATCGCTTCGGGAACATTGGCGGGAGTGAGGCCGCCCGCGACAACAATCCGCCCAAGATTCGCAATCACTTCAATTCTCCTCCGCCCCATTTGCCAGTCGAACCTTTCTCCCGTGCCGCCGTGTTTCGACGAGTCACCAGAATCCACGAGGAAAGCGTGAACCACTTCGGGATTCCACATCATGGCCCAACCCTCTGGCTTAGGGTGATGCATCGAAATTCCAACCACGATCTTGAGCTCAGGCCGGCGCTTCGCGACCAAGTCTGCGACGTACGGATCTTCGTTGTCGCCATGCAACTGGACCCCACTCAGGCCGGCTTCGTCAGCCACAGTACAAATCGCATCCTCGAACTGATTCACAAACACCCCAACTTTTTCGACTGCGGGCGGCAACTCCTTGACAATCTTCGCTACAGCTTTTGATTCCATGTTGCGCTGACTCTTTTCATAGAACACAAACCCCACCGCGTCGGCTCCGGCATTTACGGCGGTCAGCGCATCTTCTAGGTTCGTAATTCCGCAAATTTTTACCCAGGTCATGAAACCCAGTTCCCGGTTCTCAGTTGCCAGTTCTCAGTTGCCAGTTCTCGGCAGGTTCATTTCCTGCTCAGCGTGTTGAGCTTCGTGTTCCGCCCTCACCAAAAGCGCTCTCAGTGTCTCTCCAGGTGACTTTGCCTTCATCAACGACTCGCCGATCAAGAATGCCCGATAGCCTGCCGCACGTAACCGGGCGATGTCCGCTCCGCTGTGGATGCCACTCTCCGCCACACTCAACGCGTTCTTTGGAACCAGGTCCGCCAGCCGGAACGCTGTTTCGAGATCCACTGTGAATGTCCGCAAGTCGCGGCTGTTCACACCAATCAGGGTGCAGCCTGCATCTGTGGCGCGCTGTAATTCTTCTTCGTCGTGCACTTCGCACAGAACGTCGAGGTGGTGCTCGCCGGCGCGGCGAGCCAACTTCTTCAGTTCCACCTGAGAAAGCGCAGCTACAATCAGCAGGACCGCGTCAGCGCCGTTAGCTCGCGCTTCCAGCAACTGGAATTCATCCACAATGAAATCCTTGCGCAAGCAGGGCAGGTTTATGCTGGCCGATGCCTGTCGCAGATTCTCCAATGATCCCTGAAAATATTTCGCGTCGGTCAACACCGACAAAGCTGCCGCGCCCGCGCTCTCGAGTTCCCTCGCCAGCCTCTCGGGATCGAAACCTGCGCGAATAAGTCCGCGCGAAGGCGACGCCCGTTTCAGTTCCGCAATAACTGCAATTCCATTTGCGCTTCCCGATTCCAATCGCGCCCGAAAGCCGCGCGGAACATGCTTTCCAGCCTGCCGGTCAAGTTGCCCCAGATCGGCCGCCAGCCTGGCCTCGGCCACTCTTCGGCGGGTTGCTGCAACTATTTCATCGAGGCTGACGGGCATGGCGAGTTGGCACGATTATACGGGAGAGGTATCCGATCATTTGTCATCGGTTGGTCAAAAACACAGGAACTGGGAGCCTAAACGAGCGCCGAAAAGAAGGAAACCTGGTGCCATCGAAGGGACTCGAACCCCCACACCCTTGCGGGTACATGGACCTGAACCATGCGCGTCTGCCAATTCCGCCACGATGGCAAAAAGTGATCCGGCTACAGGACGACCCTTGCGGGGCCACCTCTCAGGAGAGAACCACAGACAATATTCTACAGGCGCTTACTGGCCTGTCAAACTGCACAGGCGCGCGCGCATAGACTCAAGCCCACAGCCTGAATCCCAGACTATCCTTCCAACTTCGCCGTCATCGTGATATTTGCTTTGAGCACCTTGGACACGGGACAGCCGCTCTTGGCGTTCTCCGCGGCTTTCTGGAACGCGGCCTGATCGGCGTTCGGCACTCGACCGACTACATCTAGATGGACCGCGGTGATCGTCCAGCCGGAGTCGAGTTTTTCCATGGTGAGCGTGGCGGTGGTCTCGATGCTGGACGCGGTTAGGTTGGCGGCGCCCAACTGGCCGGAAAGGGCCATGGAGAAGCATCCCGCGTGGGCTGCTGCAATCAATTCTTCAGGGTTCGTGCCGGGAGTGTTTTCGAAGCGCGTGCTAAAGGAGTACGGAGTACTGTTCAGCACACCGCTTGCAGACGATACCGCGCCCTTGCCATCCTTCAAACCGCCCTTCCAGACCGCGCTTGCCTTGCGTTGCATTTGTTTCTCCTTAGATTATGAAGTCGATGCTTGCCATTGTAGATGGAAGTTGGAAAGCTTGTCAGGTGGAAGCGCAGCAATTAGCAGTTGGCAATTAGCAGTTGGCTCTTGGCAGTTAGCAACCAGAATGTTCCGTAACTAAATGCTGCCCCCCAAGTGCTACTCAGACCGGCAATCAACTCAGTAGAAGTCGGAACAACTCAGATAGAAGCCGCAGCTTGGACAACTCAGTTTGCAGCGAATCTCTCTCAGTTTCACCGAGCAATTCGGGCAGAAGCGGGATGCGTCGGCGCAAACGGGGCTGAGGCCAGGCGCGCCATCATCCATGTTGGGAGCTTTGAAACCGATCGGACCAGATTCCGCTGCACTCATTGTCGCTGAAACTATCACCGGGAACCCGCGCCGCGCAATTGCAATTTCGATTCACCGCCCCAGCGAGACCGTACCGCTGCGGACACTGGCGCCGGCCCCACTCGATCTAAGCAACCCTGGCGTCTTCGCCAAGTTTCATTTCCTGGTCGGCAATCGAAACGTTGCTACTCCAGCAATCACCGATGATCCGCCAAGCGCCCAGGCGATGCCAGGCACGCAGAAACTTTCCCGCGTCGGCGACCGAGGTATTTCCCCGCTTTATGGAAACCGTATAGCGGCCGATTTCAATGGCCATGTCCCCGGAGTAGTCCACACGCGTGGTTTCAAAGCGCAGATTCTGGTATCCCGATTCGCCGCATTGCCGCAGCAGGCGTTCGATTGCCCACGATCCCTGGGACGACTCACGATGCGAAAGCATCAGCACGCCGTCAGCCGCGAACAAGGCCGCGACCTGATCATAGTTCCCGGTATTAAAGGCGGTACAAAAATCCTGGGTTAGCCCTCGAATGGTCGACTCGACATCGAACCGCGGGCTGGCTCCACTGACACTGCTGCTGAGAGGCCGGTACATCAGACTACCTCCTGGGGGGAACAGGGTACTCAGCTCCTTGCCCATTCGCGTGGCCAGGAAACGAACAGCAAGTCGCGCTTGAATTGTAGCGCAATTCGGTGTGGAAAAGGGTTAGTTCTTGCGCGTCAGATATCCGTTCAAATCTCAATCAGTTCCCTTGAGGCTTGGCCTATGGGGTTATGATGATCGGACGTAAGCTTTCTGTCATTCTCTGAATTCTCGGCGAGGTGGCGTGATGTACTTCGAACAGTTTTATCTCGGTTGTTTGGCCCACGCTTCCTACATGTTGGCCTCACAGGGCGAGGCGGTCGTGGTCGATCCGCAGCGCGATGTGGACATTTACTTGAAAGCCGCGGAAGAACATGGAGTCAAGATCCACCATATCTTCGAAACTCACTTGCACGCTGATTTTGTTTCCGGGCACAAAGAGCTTGCAGCCCGCACCGGGGCAAAGATCTATATCGGAGCTCGTGCCGGCGCCAAGTTTTCCCACGTCGATGTAGACGACGGCTTTGAGTTGCGAGTGGGCAAGGTGCTGCTCCGGGTGCTGGACACGCCCGGCCATACCCTGGAAAGCATCTGCCTGGTGATCACGGATGAAGAAAGGTCCGGCAAACCGTGGGCGGTTCTGACCGGCGACACTTTGTTCTTGGGCGACGTGGGACGGCCTGACCTCTCGAAGACGCACACTCCCCCGCAATTGGCGGGCATGCTCTACGATAGTTTGCACGACGAGCTGCTCGCGCTCCCCGATGAAGTGCTGGTTTATCCCGCGCATGGAGCGGGTTCGCTCTGTGGGCGCAATATGAGGGCCGAGCGGTCCTCAACCATCGGTATCGAGCGGCTCACCAACTACGCGCTGCAAATCAAAAGTAAAGAGGAGTTCGTTCAGCAGTTGACGGCAAACTTGCCGGCGCGTCCGGACTACTTCCTGCAGGATGCGGAAATCAATCGCGAGGGCGCATCCACGCTCGCTGATCTTGCTGAACTTCCCCCGATTTCGGCTCGCGAACTGAAGTCCATGTTGGAAGAGGGGGCGTTCGCCCTCGACGTTCGCCCGGGAGATCAGTTCGCTCAAGGCCACGTACCAGGATCTATCAACATTGCCCTCTCGGGACAATTTGCTTCGTGGGCGGGGACGGTTCTGGGCCTGTCCTCCCGGCCCGTGCTGATCGCGGATTCCGGCGAACAAGTATCCGAAGCCCGGCTTCGGTTGACGCGAGTAGGGATTGAAGAGGCGCGAGGCTATTTGAACGGCGGTGTCGAAGCGTGGAAGCAGGCGGGGTTCGCGCTCGCCGAGTTGCCAGAGATCACAGTGCAAACTCTGCATGATCGCTGGCAAAGACACGCCCTTCAGGTGCTCGACGTACGCCGCGAACCAGAGTGGCAGGCCGGACACATCGCCGGTGCCTCCTGGTGGCCGCTCGACAATTTCAAAGTCTCTCCGCCTGAGATCGACCGCGACCTCCCCATTGCCGTGCACTGCAAGAGCGGATATCGCAGCATGATCGCATGCAGTTTGCTGCAGCGAGCCGGCTTTCGAGACGTCACCAACGTGATCGGCGGTTTTGATGCCTGGCAGCAGACCAAGTTCCCGGTCAACAGCGAAGCCGCAGTCGAGGCATAGGAAGCACACAGAAAAGTGAGCGATTCTGCACAGCTCGGGCGAAGCAAATGAGCGAAACTATAGGCTGTCTCCGTCGGCAGAGGGTGTGCTTCTCCCGGATTCGATCCAGATCCCAAGCGACTCGAAATGATGGCTTTTTTACCTACCCACAATTCGTGACAGCTCACCAGCGTGGGCCTAAGCTGCTGATAGCAGATTGGTTAATATGGCTTAGCCCCGCGGTATCCGATTTGCACGCAGGTCATTTGTGCGCCTCCTGACAGTTCGTCTTACCATCTCGTTGATCGTTGGGATCACACTGATCTCGCTTTTCTCCTCTTACTATGAGGTCCGGTTTCAAAAACAGGGTCTGCGCCGGGATCTGGAGCACCGCGCGGAAGTATTGGGAGAGAGCCTGGCGGGCAAGGTCGAACCCTACCTCAAGAAGGGTTCGCGCAAGGATCTCCAGCTAATCGTTGACCGGTTTGCCAACCGGGAACATCTGGCTGGAGTTGCGGTTTATAACCCTCAAGGCGAATTCATCGCCATAACCTCTGGACTGGCGCCGAAGCTGACAGGCGAACCGGTGGCGGTCCAGCAGGCCGCGGCGAAAGGCGACAACGTGGGAGCATTCATCCGCCTGGGGGAAACTCCAGTCTATATTTATGCACTCCCTCTCCGTCAGGATGAAGCGATTGTGGGCGGACTGGCCATCGTCCACGACGCCAGCTACATCAATGCTCAAAGCAGGAGGATTTGGCGTGACACGTTTCTACGCGTGCTCGTCCTGGTTTTCCTGATCACCCTCACCACCCTGCTGATTGTGCGCTGGAGCATTGCAGGCCCGATTGCCCGTGCAGCGCAGTGGATGCGGGCATTGCGCACGGGCAAAATCTCATCGCGGCCGGCCGTGCCAGATTTTGATTTCCTTCGCCCACTCGCCCACGAAATGACGACCTTCGCCGCAAGCCTCACGGCGGCTCGTTCGGCAGCGGAGAAAGAGGCCCAGTTGCGCCAGGCTGCGGATACGTTCTGGACCGCGCAACGGCTCTCGGTCCATGTGCGCGGCCGACTGGGCGACAGCCGCCTGTTCGTGGTTGCGAATCGAGAGCCTTACATCCATAGACGCCAAGGCAAGACCGTGGAGGCCATCGTTCCAGCCAGCGGACTGGTGACCGCGCTCGAGCCTGTCCTGTGTGCGTGCGATGGAACCTGGGTTGCGCACGGGAGTGGAGACGCGGATCGCGAGACCGTGGACAAGCACGATCGCCTGCGCGTTCCGCCCGACGATCCCCGCTATACGCTGCGCCGCGTCTGGATTAGCAAGGAAGAAGAGGAAGGCTACTACTACGGTTTTGCCAACGAGGGGCTCTGGCCGCTCTGCCATATTGCGCACACGCGCCCCTTGTTTCGTGTCTCCGACTGGGAACACTATGAAAGGGCCAACCGCCGGTTCGCGGACGCGGTCTTGAAAGAAATGGAGGGAATGGACCGCCCTGTGCTCCTCGCTCAGGATTACCATTTCGCGCTGCTTCCCCGGATGATCAAGAAAGCTCGTCCGGATGCGCGGGTGGCGATCTTCTGGCACATCCCGTGGCCGAACCCGGAGGCATTCGGGATTTGTCCGTGGCAAAGAGAACTCGTCGATGGATTGTTGGGAGCGGACCTGATTGGCTTCCATATTCAGTCTCACTGCACAAACTTTCTGCAAACCGTGGATCGCGCGTTGGAATCGCGTATTGACTGGGAACATTTCACCGTCAATCGTGAAGAACACCGTACCGTGGTAAAACCGTTTCCTATCAGCGTGGAGTTTCCAGAGAATCCTCCCCCCGCCGAGGCCGGCGAATCCACTTACATGGAGAGGGTTGCACTGCTCCAGGAACTGGGGGTCGAAGCGGTTTTCCTGGGCGTGGGCGTGGATCGCGTGGACTACACCAAAGGCATTCTGGAGCGCTTTCTGGCCATAGAACGGCTGCTGGAAAAGCATCCGACCTATCTGGAAAAATTCACGTTTCTGCAAGTCGGGGCGCCCAGCCGCACCCGCATCAAGCGCTACCACGATTTGCTGGTGGAGGTGGAGGCTGAAGCGGAGCGCATCAATTGGCGCTTCCAGACTGCGAAGTGGAAGCCCATCGTCTTCATGAAACGGCAACACAATCACCATGAGATCCAGCGCTTCTACCGGACGGCTGATCTTTGCCTGGTCACTTCTCTGCACGATGGAATGAACCTGGTGGCCAAGGAATTCGTGGCCGCGCGCCAGGACGAACAAGGAGTGCTCGTCCTGAGCCGTTTCACCGGCGCTGCCCGCGAATTGCCGGACGCGCTATTAGTCAACCCCTACGACATCGAGCAGATGGCGGAAGCCATCCGATTTGCGCTGGAGATGGACGCCGACGAGCGAAAGACCAGAATGCAGCGCATGCGCCGGGCGGTCAGAGAACACAACGTCTATCGCTGGGCGGGCACCTTGATTGCAGAACTGTGCGAAGTGCGGCTCGACGAACCGGCAAATAAGGCGGAGTCGCAGTTGGGGTCAGCAGAGGCGATCCGTCTCGATCAATCGATCGATGACTTCCATCACTCCCGCCCCGTAACTGCCGCCGGTGACCACGTCGGCACGCTGCTTGAGCGCCGGTATGGCGTTGGCAACGGCCACTGAGCAACCGCAAAAGCTTAACAATTCATGATCGTTCTCCGCATCGCCGATGCCCACGACGCTCTTACGCGCAATCCCCAACTCAGTCAAGACGGCGGCGAGGCCGGTACTCTTATTGGTCCCCTTGGGCAAAATCATCACCGCTTCTTTATTAAAGATCACTTGCAGACTGAGGCTCAACTCCCGGATCGCCTGAACGACGACGGCATCGTGAGGTCTCACCGTTGCCACGATACACTCGCCCACGGAGAGCGGCACTCGCTGCTTTCGCAGACTGGCCACCAGTTCGGAGGAAGCGGGTGGGCACAAGAGTCGCTCTTCGCCAGTTGCGGGGCGATGAAGCAGCGCGCCGTTCTCGGCGACAATCCAGTCAAAAAGATGGAAGCTCGAAAACACCTCGTGCAAGCTGGGAAGTTCGCGGCCGGTGACCAGGATCAGCTTCCTCCCCGATTCCCGCACCTGTTCCAGTCCAGCCAGGGTTTCACGGTCGACCCGGCCATCGCGGGCCAGGGTCCCATCGTAATCCGAAGCTATCGCCTGAAAACGCATCGGTTCTTCCATTCGTACAATCATTCGTACAATGATAAATGCTGATGGTGCAGCCACCCTCGAGAACGCTTGGATACGGAAAGAACGCGCTCGGTTGAGCAGCACATCAAAGCAGGAGGACGCGGTTTGCCCTTGAAGCAGGATGCGCTTTGGTACAAACGCGCGATCATCTACCAAATCCACGTTCGCAGTTTCTGCGACAGTAACGGGGACGGCATCGGTGACTTCCAGGGTCTTGATCAAAAGCTGGATTACCTGGAGGAACTAGGGATAGACACGATCTGGTTGATGCCGTTCTTCCCCTCACCCCTGCGCGACGACGGCTACGACATCGCAGATTACTACTCCGTCCATTCCAGCTACGGAACCCTGGAGGATTTCAAAAAGTTCCTGGAATCGGCGCACCAGCGCGGGATACGAGTGATCATCGAGATGGTGCTGAATCACACCTCGGATCAGCACCCGTGGTTTCAGCAGTCCCGAAGCTCGCAGGAAAATCCGCGCCGGGATTGGTATGTCTGGAGCGATACCGACACTCGGTATCAGGGAACCCGGATCATTTTTCTTGACACCGAGCTGTCCAATTGGGCGTGGGATCCGGTTTCGAAATCCTACTATTGGCATCGTTTCTTCAGCCACCAGCCCGACCTCAACTATGACAATCCTGCGGTCCGCGAAGAGATGTGGAATGTCATGAAGTTCTGGCTGGAAATGGGGGTTGACGGCTTCCGGCTGGATGCGGTCCCGTACCTGGTCGAACGTGAGGGCACGAATTGCGAGAACTTGCCCGAAACCCACGCTGTCATAAAGGAGTTGCGGAGAAAACTCGACGAACAGTTTCCCGGGAAGATGCTGCTGGCGGAGGCCAATCAGTGGCCCGCGGACCTTCGGCCATACTTCGCCGACGGAGATGAATTCCACATGGCCTTTCATTTCCCCTTGATGCCAAGAATGTTCATGGGAGTGAAGTTAGCAGACCGCAAGCCTATCACCGAGATTCTGCAACAGACTCCGGAAATTCCACCTTCATGCCAGTGGTGCCTGTTCCTGCGCAACCATGACGAGCTGACCCTTGAAATGCTTTCGGATATCGAGCGGGACTACATGAACGACACCTACGCCGAAGACAAAACCATGCGCCTGAACCTCGGAATTCGGCGGCGGCTTGCCCCTTTGCTCGACAACGACCGCAGGCGAATCGAGTTGATGAACGGAATGCTGATGTCCTTACCAGGCACTCCAAGCATTTATTACGGCGACGAAATCGGAATGGGCGACAACATCAATCTGGGCGACCGCAATGGAGTGAGAACTCCCATGCAGTGGAGCGGGGGCTGGAACGCAGGGTTTTCCGCCGCGGATCCCGAAAAATTGTATGCGCCGCTCATCCAGGACCCGGTCTACGGCTATCCGGCGGTCAACGTGTTTTCGCAAAGACGGACCCAGCACTCTCTGCTCAACTGGATGGGACGCATCATAGCCGTTCGCAAAACCACCGCAGTGTTTGGCAGCGGATCGATTGAGTTCCTCTATCCCGCCAATCACAGAATACTGGCATACGTGCGCCAATTGGACAGTGAGACGATCCTGGTTGTGAACAATCTTTCCAATGCCGCACAGGCCGTCGAGCTGGATTTGCGCCGCTACCACGGAAATGTTCCGATAGAAATGTTCGGTAAAAACATTTTTCCGCGGGTCGGCGAACTGCCGTATCTGCTGACCCTGGGCCCTTACCAGTTCTACTGGTTTCGGTTGCGGCGAATCTGAAGTTACGGCCCGGCAGGAAACGACATATGACGGAAGTCAGATTGGCGGATGAAAGTTTTCTCACGGATGATTTTCTCCGCCAGCTCATCAATGTCGGTGAAGTGGACATCCTGGTGGGCGTGCCCACTCACAACAACGCCAAAACTATCGGTGCGATCGTCGAAACAGTTCAAGCCGGCATCTTGAAATTCTTTCCCCGGGAGCGCGCAGCGATCATCAATGCCGACGGAGGCTCGCGGGATGGTACGCGCGAACTGGTAGCGAGTGCGGCGATCGACGACGCGCAGCGCAGGTCCAAGCTGTACACCCTCCGCACATTGCATTCGATCAGCACGCAGTATGGTAGCAGCCCAGCCAGGGGAACAGCGCTGCGGACCATCCTGGCAGCTGCGGAATTGTTGCGCGCCAAAGCGTGCTCCGTGATTTCGCCCGAATCCACTCAAATCACGACCGATTGGCTCACCACCCTCCTGCGGCCGGTTTATTCAGAAGAATTCGATCTGGTGCTGCCCACCTACAGTCGGCACAGGTTTGATGGAATCCTCCTAACCAATCTGCTCTATCCCATGACCCGTGCGCTTTATGGGCTAGAAATCCGTGAGCCATACGCGTTGGAGTGCGCATTCTCCGGCCGCCTCGGAAGCCAGTTCCTCGCGCAAAACCCATGGCATGACGAAACCGCTCGGGCTGGTTCCGAGATTCAGTTCACCCTGGCTGCGATCGCCGGGCAGTACCGCATCTGCCAATCGTTCCTCGGAACCAAAGAGCATGTGGACCGCCGCGCCGCCGATTTGGTCCCAGCCTTGCGACAAACCGTGGGAGCGTTGTTCTCTTCGCTGGAACCAAATTTCTCGTTGTGGAATGCGAAGACGGGATCCCATCCAATCCCTACGACCGGCCCCGCGCGGGAGTTCACTCTGGAGCCACTGCGCGTCAACCGGAAACGCCTGCGAGGAATGTTCTCCACCGGAGTCGCCGAATTGGAATCCGTATTTCAGTCAATTCTTTCCCCTTCGACGCTGGCAGAACTCCAGCAAATCGCTCGTCTGGAGGATTTTCGTTATTCCGCGGAACTGTGGGTGAAGACGGTTTACGAATTCGCCGCGGCGTATCACAAGTCGGTCATCAACCGGGACCACATTATCCAGGCGCTGGCCCCGCTTTTTCGCGGCAGAGCCTACACATTCCTGGTGGAGAACGGTAACGGTTCCGCCGCCGATGTCGAAGACAATATCGAAGCGCTATGCCTTGAATTCGAACGAATGAAACCGTATCTGCTGGAGATCTGGAACGGTAGAGAGTGAGGTCATCATGCGGGAAATGATTGTCACGGAATTAACTCAGGCCATGCAGGAGCTAAGCAGGGGGTTCGCCCACATCCTTCCCCGAATCATCGTGTGGGCGATCATCGCGTTTGTCGGGTGGGTGGTCGCGTACGGTTTAAGGGTGTTCCTGCGCAGCATCCTGCGGCTCATCAAGTTCGACAAGCTCGCCGAAAATGCAGGTGCGTCACAACTGCTCACCAGGGCCGCGTTGCCCTCTGCGACGGAACTCGTAAGCCGGTTTGCCTTCTGGGTGGCGTGGCTCGGCTTCATTCTGCTGGGTGTGAGTGTGCTGGGGATTGTGGGCTTGCAGGGGCAAATCGCCAGGTTCTTTCTTTTCCTGCCTCGCCTATTTGTAGCCCTGTTCATCATGTTTTTCGGCCTGCTCGGCGCCAGCTTTTTGTCTCGCGCCGCGCTGCTGGCGGCAGTGAATGCCAACCTGCCCTCTCCCCGCCTGCTGAGTGTTTCCATTCGCACCATCATCATTATCTTTGTACTGTCCATGGTCTTTGAGGAAGTAGGAGTAGCAGAACAGACCATGCTGGTAGCGTTCGGGATCGTTTTGGGAGCCCTGATGCTCGGGTTGGCAATCGCATTCGGCGCAGGCGGCAAGGACCTGGCACAGCAATTCCTGGAGAAGAGGCTGGTGCACGGAAAGAAGGACGAGCCAAAAGAAGACGAACTTTCACCCCTGTAGTTGGGGGAACTCGACTTCGACGTGACTGTCACAATCCGCGTTTAGTCTTTGTCCAGATATTCGCCGGGCACATCATCCTCCGGCACCTCGCGCGTGCGAACTTCTTTTCCATCGGCGGCATCGGCATCTTCCACGCCGATCACTGCGGCGGCCTCGAACGCATTTCCTTCTTCGAGCAATTCATCGACACTCTCCGAATCCGCGGCTTCGGGCCGAGACAAGCCCTGCAAATCTCCGGACTGGTCTCCCGAACGCGAGCCCGGACCTTTAAATGAGAACGCCTGGGTACTGGGACGTCCGCTCTTGCTCCGAGCCTGTTTTTTGGACAAGATCTTCTTTTTCTTTGCCTTCTTCGGCGCAGGCTTTTTTCTCGTCGATTTCTTGACAGGTTTCGTCGTCTTCACCGGCATTGCTTTCTTGCGGGAGGTTTTCTTCGACTTCGTCGACCTCTTGCTATTCTTTTTCTTAGTGGCCATTCGCGCAGTCTAGCACCGGCGCACGTCTGCGGCAAACGGGTCGAAAACCATCCTCGCAGCGGCTGCGAAGCTAAACATGGTCAACTGTTCTGAGTCGCCTTGGGATCGTTTTGGGCCTCAAATAGTGCGTATCAGATGGGCCATACCCAGAGATTTTGTACGATCACGGAGTCATTATCCGTGTATGCAATATGATTGTCGGCGCCCGCAAGGCCAGCGCTGCCAATCTGATTTGTTATCGAGCGCGCTAGCCGGATTTCCGCCGGCTGTCGTGCGCATCTCGGGAACCGATGGGCAACAACCGAGGCGGTCGTGATGTATTGACCTTGGATCGGACGAACACGAGCAGTCCTTTTGTTTCGTTCAGACGTGGCGCCTGCTGGGAACGTCACAGAAACTTCAGCAACGCGTCGGTGGTTTCCTTGGGGCGCTCTTCAAGCACCCAGTGTCCGGTGTCTTTCAGCACGACGACGGACACGTCTGTTCCGACTAGCCTGGCTTGTTTCCCCAACGCTTCTCCCAATGACTTCTCGCCTCCGATGGTGAGCACTGGCATGGTCAGCTTAGTTTGGGAGAGTTGAGCGAAATCCTTGGCAGCCTGTAGGAACGAAACGAAATAGGCCCATCCTGCATGCATGCGTCCCGGCCGCGCGTAAGCTTCCGCATAGGCTTTGCGATCCGCCTCCGGAATCGAATGAGTCTTGTCGGCCGCGAAGTCATTCCAGAAATAGTCGAAGTATTTACGCTCGCGACCCTGTACCAGGGCTTCAGGTGTCGGCCCGTTGAAACGGAAATGCCAGATGTTGGGGTTGTTGTAAACCGCCTCCCAGCCATCCACGCCGGGGAGGAAAGCATCCATCAGGACGAGTTTTGTGACTTCCGTCGGGAACTGCGCAGCATAGGCGTAGGCGACCATGAGACCGATGTCGTGGCCCACAACCTCAGCTTTCTGCACACCGAGCGACTTCGCGAGATCATGAATGCGGATGGCGGCAGTCTTCATGTCCAGACCGTTGGCGGGGATGCCCGAGTCTCCGATGCCCGGTAGATCTGCTGCAATTACGGTGAAGCGTTCGGCCAGAACGGGAATGATCGGCTTCCACATCCGCGAGGTCTCCGCATAACCATGCAAAAGTATGAGCGGCGTACCGCGGCCCGCGGTCAAGTAGTGCAGGGCGACGCCATCGATCTGTGCAGTACGTGAGGCGATTGTTTTGTCGGTAGCCTCCGCATAAGCCTTCGAGATGAAGGCATTGGAGAGAATAAGTGGGCCGAACACGGCCAGACTCAAGAAAGAAAAGTTCAAAGCACGTTTCATGAAGAGCTCCTGATGAGAGGCGAGCACAAGACAACGTGCTCGCCTGAGTTAGCCGCTTGCCGTTACGGCATTTTAGAGTACCGGGCCAACCAAAGATGAGCCCCTGCGCAGTGGCTGCTCAGCGCTGCGATTCAGCGATGTTTGATGAAACTGCCGTTTTGGAGTTCGGCGACGGCTTGTTGAAGCTGCTCCTGGGTGTTCATGACGATCGGTCCGTACCATGCCACCGGCTCTTCGATCGGCTTGCCCGATACCAGCAGGAAACGGATGCCCTCGTCGCCGGCCTGGACTGCAATCTCATCGCCACGGTCGAACAGCACCAGCGAGTGATTACCGACATCGTACACCGGCGGCGCATCGGGCTTCTCCGCCTGCTCGGTCAAGACCGCGCGGGGAGCCGAGGAGTCACGGAACGTGCCCGAGCCCGCAAATACGTAGGCGAAGGCGTTGCGCGTGGTCTCAATTCTTAGCCGCTTCCGCTGGCCCGGAGCGACCGACACATCGAGGTAATTCGGATCAGCCGCCACACCTTCCACCGGTCCCTTCTTCCCCCAGAATTCGCCGCAAATAACGCGCACGTGGGTGCCGTCGTCGTCGGTCACCTCGGGGATCGAACTCGCTGGAATGTCCTGATAACGGGGGTCGGTCATCTTCAGAGATGAAGGCAGGTTTGCCCACAATTGGAAGCCGTGCATGCGCCCCTTGGTGTCGCCTTTCGGCATCTCCTGGTGCAGGATGCCGCTGCCGGCCGTCATCCATTGCACGTCTCCAGCGGTCATCTTCCCCTTGTTGCCCAAACTGTCGCCGTGTTCGACCGAGCCGGCCAGCACATACGTGATGGTCTCGATACCGCGGTGGGGATGCCATGGGAATCCCGCACGGTAGTCGTTGGGGTTGTCGTTGCGAAAATCGTCCAGCAGCAAAAATGGATCGAAATCCTTTGTCTTGCCGAAACCGAAGGCGCGTTGCAGCTTGACCCCCGCGCCTTCAATGGTAGGTTTCGGTTGAATAATCTGTTTCACTGGGCGGAGTGACATAAATTCTCCTTCCTTATTTTTCGCGCTGCGCAAGAATCTCGTGTGACGCAGCGACTTCTTAGGCCTTCACGAACTGAACGTCCAGAGTGATGGTCACCTCGTCGCCGACGAGAATACCACCAGTTTCCAGTGCCGCATTCCAGGTCAGCCCGAAG
>Ga0210410_10000681_pt1 | contig 35225 bp, 31 predicted proteins | sample IncBWC4MmetaG_FD_161058 | JGI IMG/M metagenome (GOLD analysis project Ga0210410, IMG submission 161058) | Forest soil microbial communities from Barre Woods Harvard Forest LTER site, Petersham, Massachusetts, United States - Inc-BW-C-4-M | ecosystem: Environmental > Terrestrial > Soil >...
GAGATCGACCACCTGAACGGAATTCTATTTTTAACGCACCTGAGCATGCTGAAACGCGATTTGATCAAGCGGAAGATCAAGAAACTGCGGAAACAGGGCGAGTGGTAGTTCCGCCGCGCCAACGGGTGAGCCGCCCGTGAACCGGATGCGCATCGTATTTTGTGGCACACCGAAGTTTGCAGTTCCCTCCTTGAAGTACCTTCTCGCACAAAACGATTTTGAGATTGTGAGCGTGTATACACAGCCGGACCGTCCGCGAGGGCGCGGGCAGGAGATTTCGTTTTCGCCGGTGAAGGAAGTGGCGGTGCCGGCGGGGCTGGATGTGCAGCAGCCCGCGAAGGTGCGGGCGCCAGAGGTGGAGGAGCATCTGCGGAAACTGACGCCGGATGCGATTGTGATTATCGCGTATGGACAGATAATTCCGGCGCGGTTGCTGCCGATTCCGCGATTGGGCTGGATTAATTTGCATGCTTCCCTGCTGCCGAAGTATCGCGGGGCGGCACCGATTCAGTGGGCGATGGCGAGCGGAGAGACGGCGACGGGGAACACGACGATGCGGATTGATGCGGGTATGGATACGGGGGAGATGCTGCTGCAGGAGGAGTTGCGGATTGGGGCGGAGGAGACGGCGCCGGAGTTGGCGGCGCGGCTGGCGGAGATGGGTGCGCCGTTGATGGCGCGGACGTTGCGGGGATTGGCGAAGGGGGAGCTGGCTGGGCGAGTACAGAATCATGCCGCGGCTACGCTGGCTCCGATGCTGAAGCGGGAGGATGGAAGGATTGAGTGGAGGCGGACCGCGACGGAGATTTACAACCGGATGCGGGGGTTTGCGCCTTGGCCGGGAGCGTACGCGGAGTTTCGGGGACAGACGTGGCATTTGCGGGGGCGGCCCTCTAACGAGGGCGAACCGATGTCTAACGAAGGAGCGGTGGGAGAGCCGGGGACGATTTTGGTGAAGAGAGATAAGGTAAGAGTGGTTTGTGGCGGAGGCAGCCAGTTGGAAATTGCGAACGTCAAACAGGAAGGGCGTAAGGAGATTTCGGCGGGGGAGTTTGTGCGGGGAGCGCGGGTGGGGAATGGGGAGAGGTTTGGAAAGTGACGGGATTTGTTGTTGCAAAGAAGCTGGGATAGACGCTAGAGAATACCGCACAGCCAGGAATGGCTGTGCCACCACAGGTTGAATGATTGGAACGGGGTGGTTTGCGCGGGGAGGGACGGTGCGTCATACTCGGGAATCGCCGCAATGAGATTTTGATTTGTGTGATCGGGAGCCTACCTTATATATGCAGACCCTGCCTGTGAACCTCAGTAAACGAGGAATTTCTGGAGTATTGCGAATGAATGGGCGTCGATTGGGAAGCCTGGTGTTGGCGGTGCAACTGGTGAGCTTGCCGGGATTGGCCGCGGCGGGCGAGAAGGATAAACCGACGGCGAAGATGGTGCAGGACGCGATGCTGCAGACGATGCAGGCGGAGCTGAACCGCGCGAAGACGGATCTGGCGAAGAGCGATCCGGCTCCTTATTTTTTGAGCTACACGGTTTATGACCAGGATCAGATTTTCATCGCGGGGGCTTATGGAGCGCTGCTTTCCGATACTGCGATGAAGCGCCGCAATACCGATGTGACGATGCGCGTGGGCACGCCGGAGCTGGATAACACGCACGGACAGAGCCGCGGGAGCGGGATGACTTCGGGGGCTTTGCCTTTGCAGGACGATCCGGACGCGACGGCGCGGGTGCTTTGGGAATTGACGGACCGGGAGTACAAGCGGGCGGCGCCGGCGTATTTGAATGTGAAGACGAACACGGCAGTGAAGGCGGAAGAAGAGGATAAGTCGCCGGATTTTTCGAAAGCCGACCCGAAGATCCACGTGGGAGAGAAGCTGACTCCGCCGCCATTTGACCGGAAGGCGTGGGAGGACGAGGTACGGCGCGTGTCGGGGGCGTTCCGGAAGTATGGGGACGTTTATTACGCGACAGTGATTCTGCAGGTGGGATCGTCGAATGCGCGGATGGTGTCGAGCGAGGGCGCGGCGATTGAGACACCGAGCGCTTCGGCGCGACTGGTGATGGAAGCGCAGACGCGGGCGGATGACGGGATGGATTTGCTGCGCGTGGAGACTTTCCAAGCGCCGGCGGTGAGCGGATTGCCGAGCGAGGCGGTGCTGATGGCGAAGGCCGATAAGATGGCCGCAGATTTGAAAGAACTACGGAAGGCCCCCGTGGCGGAGCCCTATGACGGTCCGGCATTGCTGAGCGGTCGGGCGGCGGCGGTATTTTTCCACGAAGTGCTGGGGCACCGGATGGAAGGACACCGGCAGCGGGACGAGGAAGAGGGACAGACGTTCACGAAGAAGGTGGGGCAGGAAGTGCTCCCGAAATTCTTGAGCGTGGTGGACGATCCGACGGTGAGCGAAATCGACGGGACCAAGCTGGCGGGAACATATGAGTTCGACAACGAAGGAACGCCGGCGGAGCGCGTGGTGGTGATTCAGGACGGGGTGCTGAAGAATTTTCTGATGTCACGGATGCCGATCAAGGGATTCGACAAGTCGAACGGCCACGGGCGGAACCAGCCGGGGTTGATGCCGACGGGAAGGCAGGGGAATTTGATCGTGACGTCGAGCCAGACGGTGCCGGAGAAGCAGTTGCGGCAGATGCTGATTGATGAGGCGAAGAAGCAGGGGAAACCCTACGGATTGTACTTCGATGATATTCAGGGGGGATTTACGCTGACAACGCGGTCGCTGCCTCAGGCGTTTCAGGTGTTGCCGGTGATTGTTTATAAGGTATACGCCGACGGGCGGCCGGATGAACTGGTGCGCGGCGTGGATATTGTGGGAACACCGCTGGCGGCGTTGACGAGGATTATCACGACGGGCGAGACGCAGCATGTGTTCAACGGAGTTTGCGGAGCGGAGAGCGGGAGCGTGCCGGTGTCGGCGGTGGCTCCGGCGATGCTGTTCAGCGAGATGGAAGTGCAGAAACGCGCGCACGGAAGAGAGAGGCCGCCGATTTTGCCGGCTCCGGGACTGGATAGCGGCGCGGGAAGCGGCAAGGACGATTCCACGGGGGTGAAGCCGTGACCGGCTTTAACAGATTGAAGAGCGCGGTCGGTTTGCTTCTGGCGTTAATGCTGGCGGGAGCGGCGAGTGTGCGGCCGAGCGCGGCGGAAGGACCGGAGAATTTCGCCGGAGACGCGGCGACGGCGAAGGCGCATGAGTTGGCGAAGGGCGACGTGCTGCTGGAAGCGCTACTGACGGAGCTGGACCGATCGAGTGACCGCTTGAAGATGGACCAGGTGAAGCCGCCGTACTACATCGAGTATCGCGTGGAGGATGTGGAGAATTACGACGCGGAGGCGGCGTTTGGGGCGCTGCTGAATTCCCAGCGGCAACACGTGCGCGTGCTGCGCGTGGTGGTGCGCATCGGCGAGTACAAGCAAGACAGTTTTTACAACCAGGGGATGGGCGGAGCGACGATTCTGCCGCTGGACGATGACCCGATTGCGCTGCGGCGGCAGATATGGCTGATGACGGACGAGGCGTACAAGTCGGCGGCGGACGCATACGCGGAGAAGCTTTCGGCGCTGAAGCAGTTCAGTGCCGACCCGAATCCGATTGACGATTTTGCGAAAGCGCCGGTGGTGACGAAGGTGGAGCCGGTGGTGGCGATGAAGGTGGACGAAGGCGCGTGGAAGCAGACGATCCTGGAGATGACCAACCTGTTCCGGAAATATCCGGAGGTGCAATCGGTATCCGCGTCGGCGCGATTCAGCGCGGTGAATGAATACTTTGTGAATTCGGAAGGCACGATTGTGCGGAACGGCCATGCGAATTCGACGGTGACGCTGAACGGAGCGACGCAAGCGGCGGACGGAATGCGGCTGCAGCGGAATCCGTATTGGACGGAGGAGCGGCCTGAGGATTTGCCGAAGCGGGAAGAGTTGCTGAAGGAGACGACGAAGACACTAGACACATTGAAGGCGCTGTGCGACGCGCCGATTGTGGAAGAGTCTTACCGCGGGCCGGTGCTGTTTGCGCCGGACGCGGCGGACGACATCATGGCGGGCCTGGTGGGGGGAAATATCCTGGGGCGGAAGCCGCAGCTTGGGCGGCCTAACCGGACGGTGGGAGCGTTTGCGACCAGTTACAAGACGCGAATCCTGCCGAAATTCTTGAGCGTGGTGGACGATCCAACAATCAAGGAGTTCGACGGGAAGAAGCTGGTCGGTTCCTACGATGTGGACAGCGAAGGCGTGCCGGCACAGGCGGTGACGGTCGTAAACGACGGAACCCTGCAGAACTATTTGATTGGGCGGCAGCCGATCCGAGACTTCCCTTCTTCGAACGGACACGGGCGGGCGTCGCCGGGGACGGCGGCGTTTCCGACGATTGGGACGCTGATCTTCAAGAGTTCGGAGCCGGAGACGGCGGCAGATTTGAAGAAAAAATTGACGGCGATGGCTGGCGAACAGGGCAAGCAGTTTGGCTATCGCGTGGATACGCTGGGGCCAGGGAATGCGCCGCGTCTGCTGTATCGCGTCTATGCATCGGACGGGCATGAGGAACTGGTGCGCGGGGCGGTGTTCAACGAACTGGATGTGAGGGCGCTGCGGAATGATCTGGTGGCGCTGGGGAATGATCCGCTGGTGAGCAATCGCGTGGGCGGAGTGCCGCAGACGATTATTGCGCCTTCGTTGTTGTTTGATGAGCTGGAGGTGAAGCGGGCGGATACGAGCAAGGAGAAGTTACCGGAGTATACGGCGCCGGATTTTAGGAAGTAGAAGGAGATTGAGGAGGTAAAGGAAGTAGAGGAACGGAAGGCTGGCGCGATGACGATCCGGGAACGATTGGAATGGCTGAGCCGGATGGCGTTTCTGGTGTTCATCCTGGCTTCGGCGGCATTTTTGAGCGCGATTACCGCGATGCGCGTGGCGATCCACGGCCGCGAAGTTTCCATGCCAAACCTGGTGGGAAAGAACGTGGCGGAGGCGAGCCAGTCGCTGCGTTCGAAGGGATTGCTGCTGCGGGTGGCGGACCGTGTGTACAGCGATTTGCCGATCAACCAGGTGGTGCGGCAAACGCCGCCGCCGGGGATGCTGATGAAGGTGTCACAGCAGGCGCACGTGGTGCTGAGCCTGGGTCAGAAACAACTGGAGATTCCTTCACTGGAAGGCAACACGCTAAGGGCGTCGCGAATTGAGTTGCTGCGAGAGGGATTGCAGGTGGGAGAGGTCTCGACCGTGTCCATGCCGGATGAAACGCCGGAGACCGTGCTGCTGCAGAATCCGAAGCAAGGAAGAAATGCGGCGACGCCAAGGGTGGACGTGCTGGTAGCGGGCATTCCACGGGAAGTGAGTTACGTGATGCCGTATCTGATCGGGTTGAACGAGATCGAGGCGCAGCGGCGGCTGGATCTGGCGAAACTCCACCGTAAGCTGAATTATTTGTCGGCGCCGCAATGGCCGCATGCGACGGTGATTGACCAGGCGCCGCTGGCGGGTACGCGCATTGGGGTGAGTTCGGAAGCGGAGTTGACGGTGGCGAATTGAGGGGAAGCTGTTAGCTAATCAGCTTGGAGTTCGTGGCTACGAGATCAGGGTAGGAGTTCAAAGCTGAAATTTTAATAGCTGCGCGTTGAAGTTTCGCATCGGGAGTTGGGGTATACTCCCGGAACTTTGCCGATTAAGCTAACCATTCGGGATGCGGTTTTGCTGGTGTTGCTGGCCGCCGCGACCATTACTCTCACCTGGAAAGCCAAAACGCTGGAAAAGCGGTTTTTGGGACATTCCGACGAGCCTGCGATGAACAACAAGCAGGCGCCGGAATTTGACGCGCGGACGCTCTCTGGCGAGAGCATCGCTTCGCGCAATTTCAAGGGAAAAAAGAAAATTGTGGTGAGCTTCTGGGCGAGCTGGTGCGGACCCTGCCGGATGGAACTGCCCGAATTGAAGGCGTTTTATGAGAAGTATCATTCGGCGGATTCTTCGTTTGAAGTGATGGCGGTGAGCACGGACGAGGATCGTTACCAGGCTGAGAAGTATGCGAAGGAAGCCAAACTTCCCTTCCCCGTGGTGTGGGACGAAAACGGAACGATTGCGGATAAATATGGAGTGGAGTCAATTCCCGTCCTTTATGTGATCGATCAAAACGGCAAGGTGATTTATGGACAGGCGGGTTATGGGTTTGGGCTGGAAATAAAATTGAAGAACTTTTTGGGTTTGAAGGACAGCGACGGGAAGAAGGCCGGCTCGGATGACGACAGCAGCAATTGAATTTCGCGAGGTGACGAAAGTTTACCGGCAGCGATGGCGCGGCCTGGAAGTGCCGGCGCTGACGAAGGCGAGTTTCAGCGTGGGGCCGGGAGAAGTGTGCGCGTTTCTGGGCCCGAACGGAGCGGGAAAGACAACCAGTATCAACCTGCTGATGGGATTTTTCTTCGCGGATTTTGGCGAGATTCGCGTGATGGGATATCCGCCGGGGGACATCCGGGCAAAGGCACAGATCGGATTCCTGCCGGAAAACTTTGCGTTTTATAAATATTTGAACGCGGAAAGACTTCTCCGGTTTCATTACGCGCTGGCGGGGGGCCAGGCTGCGGCGGCCGAGCCACTGATTGCGGATTTGCTGGCCAAGGTGAAATTGACGGAGTACCGAAAGCTGAAAATCGGTAAGTATTCGCGAGGCATGGTGCAGCGGGTGGGGTTGGCCCAGGCGCTGCTGAAGGATCCGCAACTTCTTGTGCTGGATGAGCCGACTTCGGGCCTTGATCCCACGGGGCGTAAGGATGTGCGCGAGCTGATTTCGGGGTTGAAGGCGGCAGGGAAAAGTATCTTTTTGAGTTCGCACCTGCTCTCGGAAGTGGAGCAGGTGTGCGACCGGGTGATCATCATCAGCAAGGGCCGAGTGGTCGAGAGCGGCAAGATGGAAGAGTTGCTGGGAAATTCGGATCGCGTGGAGATACTGGTGACGTCGCTGCCGGAAGAGATGCGGGTTCGAGTGACGGAATGGGGCGGAAGCGTGGCGGCCGGGGAGCATGGCGTTAGCGTGGTGGTGGACTTGGGGCACAAGCGGGAATTTGCGGAGGCCGTCTGGGCAGCGGGACACGATGTGTTGCGGATCCGGCCGCTGCGGGGTTCCCTGGAGGAACTGTATCTGAAGACCGTGGGCAACGAAAGCGGTGTGGCATGAAATTGTGGACGCTGGCGGCGAGCACGCTGGAAAGTTTTCTGCACAACCGGTTAATCGTTGTGCTGCTGCTGGTGGGGATTGGAATCATCCTGATGATGATGATTCCGCTGCTGGGGGCGAGGGCCAAGATCACCGGGAGCAATCAGGCCATGATGGAATCGGTGGTTCTGGAGGCGATTTCGGAAGTGGTGAGCTTCATGAGCGGGTTGGGAAGCTTGTTGGCGGCATGGGCGGCGACGGATTCTCTGGTGTCGGAATTGAAGGCGGGAACAGTGCTGGCAGTGATGGCGAGGCCGGTGAAGAGGTGGGAATTTCTGTTGGGGAAATATGCCGGCGTGTTGCTGCTCATGGCCGGCTACGCGGCGATGATGATCGGGGTAACCTACCTGCTGGCGTGGCTGGGAGGGCAGCACATTCACGCGAACCCGCTGGTTTTGTTCGCCTACCCGCTGGTGCGGTATGCGATTTATGCGGCGATGGCAATGCTGCTGGCCACGGTGTTCGGATCGGTGATGAGTATGGTGTGCGTGATGGGGATTGCGATTGTGAACCTCCTGGTGCAGCCCGGAGCGCCGGAATGGAAGCCAAAGCTGATGTGGCTGAAGGCGGGCTTGTATTACGTTTTGCCTTCGACGAATTTGTTGTCGGAGGAGAGGTTTTTGAGTTTACGGCAGGCAGCGCTGAAGCCGACAACGTGGATGGAGCATGGGACAAGCCTGCTGTATGGTCTGGACTATGCGCTGGTGATTTTGTTGCTGGCGATGTGGTCGTTTCGGGCGAGAACTTTGCGACGGGATTAGATGGTCTCCAGCCAGTTTGAAAAAGTAAGCATAACGCAGAGGACGCAGAGAGGAATGAGGACACAGACTTCTGCGATTCCTTACCTTTCGATTCGTGGAACATTCCGGGGGTTAAGCTCGTCCTTCAGGCAGGACGCGACGGGGGTGTGTATGCGCTTGGTTGCCGGGGTGAGTTTGCTGTTGGTGGCGGGATTGGGTGCGCCGGAGAGCCGCGGCCAGGCTCCGATCAAGGTGGACGTGAATCTGGTGAATGTGGCGTTCACGGCGCGGGATGCGCAGGGCAATCTGGTGGAGAACCTGAAGCGCGAAGACGTGGAGCTGCTGGAGGATGCCGTTCCGCAGAAGATTGAATTCTTTCTAAGGAGCACCGACCTACCGCTGACGCTGGCGTTGATTGTGGATGTTAGCGGGAGCCAAGATGAATTTGGGAAGAAGCATAAGAAGGACCTGGAAGTGTTTTTGAAGGAGATTCTGCGGCCGCAGGATCGGGTGCTGCTGGTCTGCTTTGGCAATCATTTGCGGCTGGTGAGCGACTACACGAATTCGGCGGACCAGATTCTGACGAATTACCAGGAGTTCGACAAAGGAAAGAAGCATTTTGCGCAAATCGGGCCCCGGGAGGAGCGCGATCTGGGGACGGCGTTTTACGATTCGATCTATTACAGCGTGACGGAAAAGCTGGCGGCAAGCGGCGGGCGGAAAGCGATTCTGATGTTCAGCGACGGAGAGGACAATTCGAGTTCGCACGACATGATGACGGCGATCGAGACGGCGCAGGCAGAGAATGTGCCGGTGTATTCGATCCGGTATACGGAGAAGAAGCACGGGAACCTGACGGCGCGGAACAAATATGGGATCAGTGTGATGGACCGGGTGGCGAAAGAGACGGGCGGAGCGCATATTGACGCGGAGGAGACGGATCCGCACACGTATTTCCGGGAGATTGCGGAGGAGTTGCGGACCTCGTATGAAGTGGCGTATTACCCGACGAACAGGACGAAGGATGGGACGTTTCGGAAGATTGTAATCCGGACGAAGGTGGAGCGGGTTCGCGTGAGGGCGAAGACGGGGTATTTTGCGAGGTGAGAGTGGGGCGTGGGTGCGTGTTGCAGCGATTCGTTGAGTGGCAAAAAATCTTGCCACGGTCCCTAAAATCCGAAAGCGGGTTAACGCAGATAGCCCCAGTTGTGGAGTTTGTCGGAGTCTTCACCCCAGCGGTCGCCAATGTCGGTGCGGTAGTACATGTTGGGGATTAGGATGTTTTTGATGCGGGAGTAGGCTTGGGCCTGGGCTTGCTTCATGGTCTGGCCGAGGCCGACGACGATCAGGACGACCCCGGAGGTGCCGGCGACGAGCCACTGCTGATTGACGATTTTTACGTCTTCGATGTGGATGCCTTCGTTGGTGGGGCGCTTGAAGACGATGGCGGCGTTTTTGGAGAAGGATTCGAAAGTGGCTTCGTCGTCGAAAGGAAAGGGCGGAACGACGATGCGGACGCCGACCTGAAAGCCGCTGCGAGTGCGCCATTTGGGATCGAGGCCGCCAGCGAGTTCCCAGAAGAAATCGCTGATGGGTGTGAGGATGCCTTCCTGCTGGATGCTGATGGTGGGATAGCCGAAGCGTGAAGTGAATTCGAGCGGATAGATGCCGTTGTTGTTGACGATGCAGTTGACGTCGATGTAGCCGATGTAACCTTCCTCGGCGAGCTTGGGCTCCATTTTTAGCAGGGTGCGGTTGAAGAGGGCGTTCGGCTCGCTCCAGAACATAGTGGTGCCCATTTCGCCGGTCGGCGGACCGACTTCGCCGGGAAATAATTTTTTGTGCTCGAAATTGATGTTGATGGGGTTGATGAATTTCTTGCCGTTGAAGAAGCCGCCGACGGCGACTTCCACGCCGTTGACGCGGCGCTGCAACTGGAAGACTTTGATTTCGTCGGAGAAGGCTTTTTTGTAGGCTTCGAGCATGCCGACGACGTCGTCGCCATTTTCTTCCTCACCGACAAAGAGGCGGCGTTTGACGTTCTGGGCTTCGCCACTGGGCTTGATGACGTAGCGGTCGGGATTTTTCTTGACAAACTCGATGGCGGGATCGAAAGAGTCGAATTCCTGGTAAGGGATGATGGTGACGCCGGCCTTTTTGAGTTCTTCCTGGCCGAAGGAGCGATCGTCTTCGAGATTGTCGGTATAGGGAGTACCGCCGATCACCGGCTTGCCGGCGGCACGGAGGGCCTGGGCTTTGGCGCCCTGACCAAGTGTGTCGTCGAAAACGACGATGTCGGCCCATTTACAGTCTTTTTCGTAGTCGCTGGATTTGGGGACAAAACCGTCGGCGATGTCGCGTTCTTTTTCGTTTTCGACGTAGTAGCGGACTTCGTGGCCTTCCTTGACTACCTGCCAGGCGATGTCGCCGATCAAGCTGGAGAGTGATACGAAGAGAAATTTCTTTTTGTCCATGAGAGAAGCCGCGTTCCTCCGGGAGCAAACGGGTTGGAAGTATTGTAGTTACGGTTGGGGGTGATGGGTATTACAAAACGTTGAAAAATGGGAGGGGGCGGCGGCAAGAGCTGGTCTGAATGCCAGCGATTTAGGGAATGGTGGAAACCTCGCCATGGTCCCTGGGTCCCGGCGAAGCACGCGGGATGCAAAAGACGCGCTCGGGTCGGGATGATAGAAAAGGCAAGAGCAGCCCGCCCCGTACAAGCATTCGGGGTACCTCGGAAGGCGGCCCCACAGAGGCTGGGCGGAAAACCGCTGGGGTGGGTGGGCGCATCACAGGGGGCTGAGACTGGTGTACTGGCCGGAAGGGCAAAGTTCGCAGGGACCTGTCCTTTCGTTCAGGGTATACTAGCGGGGGCCAGCGAGCGGCGAAGGTTGCACCCATCCATCCAGGAGTCGCGCGCAGAGCCAGAATGCCAATTGTGAGGTGAGGATTGCGGCGACTACCGCTTCTTCTCATGAGTGTGCTTGTGCTGGTATCGGCCAGCCAATGCAATGCCCAGATTTTACACAAAAAGAAAAAAGTCAATAAGTCCACCGACGCCACGAACACGGCCGAGCCGGACAAACAGCTCTACGACAAGGCCATCAATGACATCAAGCATGGTCGTCACGAGGTGGGGCGTTTGGGTTTGCAGACCCTGATCAACACTTACCCGGACAGCGAGTACCTCGCCAAGGCCAAGCTGGCGATTGCGGATTCCTATTTCAAGGAGGGCGGGACCGCCAATACGACGCAAGCGGTGGCGGGGTACAAGGACTTCATCGTCTTTTTCCCGTTCCTGCCGGAAGCCGCCTACGCGCAGATGCAGGTAGCCATGGCCAACTACAACGAAATGGCCAAGGCGGACCGCGACAGTACCCACGCGAAACTGGCGGAGGAAGAGTTTCAGACCTTCCTGCAGAAGTATCCGAAGGACCCGTTGGCGCCGAATGCGGAACAGCGGCTGCGGGAGGTGCAGGAGGTTCTGGCGGAAGGACAATTCCGCATCGCCTACTACTACTACGTGAAGGGCGACCGGCGGGCAGCGGCGGGGAGACTGGCGCCGCTGGTGGGGCGCTATCCGCTGTACAGCAAATCGGATGAGGCGTTGTGGATGCTGGGCGACGTGTTTGAAAAGAGCGAGCGGAAGGACGTTGCGGGCGGATATTACTTCCTTCTAGTGAAGAACTATCCGCTTTCCAAGAAGGCGCCGCTAGCGAAAGACAAATTGAAATCGTTCGGCGTGCCGATTCCTCAGCCGGATCCGAAGGCGGTGGCGTGGATGACGGCGGAGCAGAACGCGCCGCGGCCGAAGGAGACCCCCGTTCATCGAGCGATGGGAATTCTTCACAACGGGCCCGACGTGCATACCGCCGCATATCACGGAAATCCCCAGATGGAGCCGGAATCAGACAATGGCCCGACGGATACGTTGAGCGGAGGAAACCGCACGACGCTGGTGGGGTCAAGCGGAGGCGCGGGGAGTTCGTCCGGCTCGACCGCCGTTGTGGAAACGGTGCGGCCTGGGGACCCGGCGCCGGCAAAGCCTGCGGGAGCAGAGGATACGACTTCCGGGACGAGTGATACGGCAACCGCGCCAAACGCGGACGCGAGCGCGGCGAGTTCGACGGATGCGGCGACAACGGCGGATCCGGCAAAGACGGACGCGCCGGCAACGGACAGCGCTGCGGCAGATGCGGCGAAGACGGCTGCACCGGTCGCTGCGGATGCGAATAACAACCAGAAGGAATCGAGCAGCAAGAAAAAGGGCATAAAAAAGCTAATTCCCTGGTGATAGTGGGATTGCGGCCGCCTGAAGGTAGCCACAACGTTTCATGCAAAAAAGAGGCCCGGCGGGTGCGTGCCCCTTGCCCGTTAGGACAGGTTGTTTCTTTAGCACAGAGCATAGCCGCTTCCGACACACTCGTATTTCTCCTGATTGACGGCTTCAACGCTCGGTGCTCCAATACATTTTGTATCACTGTCTCCCCGTTGGAATGGGTGTCTGGAGGACGTTCGGTGGCCAAGATTCTGGTTGCGGACGACAACAGCAATATACAAAAGATGGTCGCGCTGGCCCTGAAGGATCAGGGCATCGACGTCGTCGCCGTCGGCAACGGTGAGGCTGCCGTGCGGAAGATCTCCGATATCCACCCGGACCTGGTTTTGGCGGACGTGTTTATGCCCGTGCGCAACGGGTATGAAGTTTGCAAGTACGTGAAAGACGATCGCGCTCTTTCCCACATTCCCGTGATTCTGCTGGTGGGAGCGTTTGATCCCCTGGATGAGCAGGAAGCGCAACGAGTGGGCGCGGATGGCGTTTTGAAGAAGCCGTTTGTGCCGCCGGATCCCCTGATTTCGATGGTGAAGTCCGCGTTGCAGCGGGCGGGTGTTCCACTTGGAAACGAGCCTGCGGCGGCCGAGAAGGTGCCGGCTGGCGGAGCGCGGGTAGCGAAAGAGGTTCTGGGCCCTGTGGCGAGTGCCAAGCTCGCGGCGGTGACGGCGGTGCCAGAAGCCGAGGCGGAACCTGTTTTGGGAACGTTTTCTACGCCGGGGCCTGCTTCGGTGAAGTTTGCGGCCGGAAACGAGCCTCTGGCATTTGGGAACCTATTGGAAACGCCGGAAGCGGAAGACGACATGACGTTCACGTCCAAGCCGACGGCGGAACTAGAAGCGGCGAGACATTGGGGCACCGCGAACGAATCGGACGAAGTGGAAGAAGAAGACGAAGAGGGTTCTGGGCACGGCGGGTGGCGACCGGACGGCCTGGAAGAACCGCTCGAAAAGATCGCGACGTCTTCGAGCAATGCGCAGGTACAGGATTGGCGAGATGAGGCGTTTCATGGAAGTTCGCCGGCGAACGGCGCCGCGGGCCACAAGTGGACGCCGGTGGAAGCGGCTCCGTTGCAGGAAGCAGCGGAGGCGCCGCGCGTTGGAGTTTCAACGCTGGAGAATAAGCCGTTCGGATCGCCTGCGCCGTTTGCGGGAGACGCTTGGGCAGCGGCACTGGCGACGACTGTGCAGGAAAAGATTGTTAGCGACGGCGAGCCGGCCACGGAGCTTTCTGCTCCTGTGGACGCAAACGCGACTGTGATTGAGCCGGCGCCCCAAACAGTGGACGCCGCCGGACCTGCGAACTGGGCGAGCGTGACGGATACACCATGGGAACTGGAAGCGAAGAAAGCCTCGCTGCTTGCGGCGACTTGGGATGCGCCGGCGCCTTCGATGCCGCCGAGTGTTACGGAAGCGGAACAGTTCTTCCAGGAAGAACCGCCAGCGGCGGTGACGGAAGCGCCGAGCACGGTGGTGAATGAGTTTGTGGAACAGACTTCGTTCCATGGGGCTTCGGAATTCAGCCAGGAGCAGACGGCCGAGGTGAACGAAACGCCGGCGGCGGCATCCGCGGAAAGTTCGGAGTCGAAGAGTGTGGAAGGTTCGTATGAACTTCCCCCGCTCGATTTTTCGGCGCCGGAAGCCACTAGGGAATCGGCGTACGCTTCGAGCGCGCCTGCGGAATTGAATGAGACGCAGGAAGTGCAGGCGTATCAGGATCCGGAGTCGAGCTTCGCTTCGCAGGTGGAGACGCCTGCCGTGGCGGAAGAGCCTGCGCAGGTGACGGAAGCGGTGGAAGAGTTGGCTCACGAGGCGGCACCGACAGCGGCGGCAGAGCCACTGGATATGGACGCGCTGGTGGCACGGGTGGTTGCGAAAATGAATCCGGACGTGCTGCAGAGAGTGACGCGGGAGATTTTGAAGCCAGTGATTGAGGCGTTGATTAAGGACGAGCTCAACTCCAAGAAACCCTGATTCTTCGATTATTCGCCTCGGCCGATTCAACAGGAACTTTGCGCAATGGGCTATGAAGCTCGCTCACCGTGGCTGCTCGGTTTCCTGAAGGTGTTCGCACTTTGGGCGGGGCTGACCTCAACGCCCGGCCTTTTCCTAGCCCTGAACAACTTCTCTTCGGGACGATTTTCCCTCAACTATCTGGGACAACTTGTTGTCCTGCATGGCGTAGGTGCAGTTTTTGGGTTGATCGGAGCTGCCGCGTATATGCCGTTCCGAACGGCCTTGCTGGAACGGTTGCAGGCGTCTGGCGGGGGGACGGTGAAGTTTAAGACCCTACTTACCGTTCCAGTATCACTCGTGCTATAAGCCAAATCGCGCTCACATTTGCTATATTCGAAGATTACCTTGCGCGCAGAATTGCGCGTCGTGTGTCCTGCGGCGCGCCCGCTGCGCTGAAACGTTGGAGACGATTGCTGGATGGGCCGCGAAATCGCCAAAACTTACGAACCGAAACAGATCGAACCGCGCTGGGCGGAATACTGGGTGAAAGAAGAGTTATTTAAAGCCGACCCCGCGAAGCCCGGACCAGTGTTCTCGATCGTCATTCCGCCGCCGAACGTGACCGGATCGCTGCACATCGGGCACATGCTGGATCACACGGAGATCGATATCCTGACGCGGTGGCACCGGATGCGCGGGTACAACACGCTGTATTTGCCGGGCACGGATCATGCGGGAATCTCCACGCAGCGCGTGGTGGTACGGCAACTGGCGGAACTCGGGATCAATTACCGGGATTTGGGGCGCGAGGAGTTCATCAAGCGCGTATGGCAGTGGAAGGAGGAGAGCGGCGGCACGATTCAGCGGCAGATGAAACAGATTGGGGAGTCGTGCGACTGGTCGCGGGAGAAGTTCACGCTTTCGCCGGAGCTTTCGCGCGTGGTGATCGAAGTGTTTGTGCGGTTGTATAAAGAGGGATTGATTTACCGGGATAACCGGCTGGTGAACTGGTGTCCGGTGTGCCTGACGGTGTTGAGCGACCTGGAAGTGATTCACGAGGAGCGGCCGGGGCATCTTTGGTACATCAAGTATCCCGTGGTGGGCAGCGGCGAGTTTCTGACGGTGGCGACGACGCGGCCGGAAACGATGCTGGGAGACACGGCGGTTGCGGTGAATCCGGAGGATGAACGATACAAGCATCTGATCGGGCAGAAGGTGATGCTGCCGCTGATGAATCGCGAGATTCGGATCATTGGCGACGAGATGGTGGACCGCGAATTTGGCACCGGGGCGGTGAAGATTACGCCGGCACATGACCCGAACGATTTCGAAGTGGGCAAGCGGCACGGTTTGCCGCAGATTGACGTGATGACCGACGACGGGCACATGAACAGCCACGCGGGGGCATATGCGGGGCTGGAGCGGTTTGTGGCGCGGAAGAAGATCGTGGAGGACTTGAAGACCCAAGGATTGCTGGAAAAAATCACCGATCACGTGAGCGCAATCGGAATTTGCGAACGGAGCAAAACGATTGTGGAGCCGAGGGCTTCGACGCAGTGGTTCTGCCGGATGAAGCCGTTGGCGGAGCCGGCGATTCTGGCGGTGGAGCGCGGCGATATTCTGATCACACCGGAAAATCGGCGGCAGGAATATTTTAATTGGATGAGAAACATCCGGGATTGGACGCTTTCGCGGCAGCTTTGGTGGGGTCACCGGATTCCGGCGTGGTATTGCGGGAATTGCAAAGAAGTGATTGTCGCACGGGAGGTACCCGCGAAGTGCTCGAAGTGCGGCTCGAGCGAACTAAAGCAGGATCCGGACGTGCTGGATACCTGGTTCAGCTCGGGATTGTGGCCGTTTTCGACGCTGGGGTGGTCGGAGAAGACGCCGGACTTTCAGAAATATTATCCGACGAGTTTGCTGATTACCGGGTACGACATTTTGTTTTTCTGGGTGGCGCGGATGGCCATGCTGGGGATTCACTTTACGGGCCAAGTTCCCTTTCGCGCGGTTTATTTGCACTCACTGGTGCGGACCGCGAGCGGAGAGAAGATGTCGAAGTCGAAGGGGACCGGACTCGATCCCGTGGCGCTGAATGATCAGTACGGGACGGATGCGATGCGTTTTTGCCTGGCATCAATGGCGGCGCCGGGGACGGACATTGTGCTGTCGGATGACCGGCTGCTGGGGGCGCGGTCGTTTGCTAACAAGATTTGGAATGCGGCGCGGTTTTTATTTGTGAATCTGGATAAGTATGAGGAGGGTGGCGCTTCGATTGAGGCGCTGGCGGCGCCGGAAGTGCGGGCGAGGGCGCCGTATGCTCATCCGGGAAATGTGCCGCTAGCGGACCGGTGGCTGTTTGCACGGATCGCGGTGACTGTGGAGATTGTGAACGATGCGCTGACGAATTACCGGTTTCATGAGGGGGCGCAGGCGGTTTACCAATTTTTCTGGGGGGATTTCTGCGACTGGTACATCGAGTGGGTAAAGCCGGATTTGCAGAACGCGGATCACGGCCGCGCCGATGTCGCTTGGAAGAACTTGTTTGCGGGTTTTGATGCGGCGCTGCGGCTGCTGCATCCGTTCATGCCGTTTTTGACGGAGGAGTTGTGGCACCAGTTGCCGCAGAAGGCAGGGGCGAAGTCGATAGCCCTGGATGCGTATCCGCAGGCGCGGGCGGAGTGGAAGGATGCTGGAGCGCTGGCGGAGTTTGGGTTAATCCAGGAAGTGATTCAGGGATTGCGAACGGTGCGATCGGAGATGAAGCTGGACCCGAAGAAGAAAGTGGCGGGGGGGTTTGCGAGCGCGAATGGGAAGACGCGTGGGGTGATTGAGGCGAATCGCGAGGCGATTCAGCGGCTGGGGAACCTTTCGGGGTTGAGCGTGGTGTCGGGGAAACTGGCGGAGGGCGGCGGGAGCATGCGTTCGACGGCAGAATTTGATTTGTGGATTCCTTACGCTGAAGAAACCGTTGATGTGGCGGCTGAGTTGTTGCGGTTGAAGAAGGAGATTGAGGGGTTGCAGAAGGCGATTGCTTCGAAGGAGAAGCAGTTGGGGAATGAGACGTTCCGGAGCCGAGCGCCGGAGAAGATTATTGCCCAGATGGAAGAGGTGTTGGCGGGACAGAGGGTGGAGTTGGGGAAGATGGTGGACAGGAAGAGGTCGCTGGGGGGAGAGTAGGCAAGAGTTTGTGAGTTTAAGAGTTTACAAGTTAAACGTTAAAAAGAAGAGGAAGAGGATTGACACGCTGAACACGGAGAAAACCCGCGCCCTGAAAGGCGTAGGGTGCGGCACGCGCAGTTTAGAAGACAACTGAGGACATGCAGCGGGGAGATAAAAAGATCGTTGTGACGCGGAAAGAGATTGCGCTGGCTGGCGGGATTAAGGCGGCGCTGGATGGGGCGCACAGCGCTGCTTCGATGAATATGACGCCGCGGGCGATGACGGCGTATGAGGCGGTGGGAAGTTTACCTGTGGAGGAAGATGGGGCGAGGCTGATGGTGCAGATTGTGGTGCGTGACGAAGAGGAGTTGCGGGAGGCGATTGGAGTTGGGGCGGAGGCGGTGTTAGTGGAAGGCGTAAAGCCGGAGGAGGCGCTTCGGTTAGCGGAAATTGCGCGGGGGTTGCGGGCGGATTGCGTTGTGGAGATTTCTGGTGAGAGCGCGCCCAATTAGATCTGTGCCTCGTCTCACGGAAGAAGAGATTTAACACACAGGACACCGCGGAAGAACACAGCGAACACAGAGAGCAAAAGGCCCTTCGACTTCGCTCGGGGCAAGCAGGAGTGCCTGTGCCACAAGGAAAAAAGGCGATCCCAGAGGCGGCTTGTCGCACGGGCTTGTGGAGCGGGGGGTGGGCAAGTAAGCTAGTGCGCGTGATGCACAGGACTACGGCCTGATGCCGCAAGCGGATTCCCTTCCCGGGACGACCGATAAGCGACTGGCGGCGTTGCTTACGCTGCTTTCGGAGAACGCTACGATTGTGATTAGCGGCGCGCGCATTGCGCGGGAGATTGGGGTGTCGCGCTCGGCGGTGTGGCGCTGGGCGGAGCGCTTGCGCGAGCTGGGCGTGCGGGTGAAGGGGCAGCCGCGGACCGGATATTTTCTCGAAAAAGTTCCCGACATTTTAACGCCGGACATGGTGCGGAAGCGGCTGAAGGGCAGCTTGTTCGGGAAGCGCGTGTATCACTTTTTCAAGACGGAATCGACGAATCGCGTGGCGATGGAACTGGGGTACGCGGAGGAGCCGGAAGGCGCGGTGGTGCTGGCGGAAGAGCAGACGGCGGGGCAAGGACGCGCGGGGCGGAGCTGGCATTCGGAGCGGGGCGCGGGGCTGTATGTGACGCTGTTGTTGCGGCCGAAGCTTTCTCCCGTGCAGGCGCCGCTGCTGACAATGTTGGCGGGACTTTCGGCGCATACGGCGGTGCTGGCGCAGACGGGGTTGTCGGCCGAATTGAAATGGCCGAACGATTTACTGCTCAACGGGAAGAAGGTGGGCGGAATTTTGACGGAGATGCATGCGGAACCGAATGCGGTGCGGTTTGTGATTGTCGGGATCGGGATCAATGTGAGCCAGGAAAAATTTCCGGGAGAGCTGGCGGCGACGGCTACTTCCCTGCGCAGGGAGACCGGGCGGCTGCATTCCCGGTTGGAAGTTCTGGTGAAGTTGCTGAGCCAATTCGAGACCGACTACAATCGGTTCCTACGGGAAGGCGCGGCGTATGTGGTACAGCGGTTTGAATTGGTTTCGAATTTTGCGAATGGGAAACGCGTGAGGGTGGATACCGGCAGGGAGACGTTTGTGGGGGTGACGGCGGGGTTGAGTCCGGAGGGATTGTTGGTGGTGAACAAAGCGGATGGGGGAAGTGTGACGGTGATTGCGGGGGATGTGACGGAAGTGAGGTAAAGAAGTAACGAAGTAATGAGGTAGAAAAAGAGTGCGATCGGCTGGGCCATCTGAAGGTGGCCGCTACAAGGGGCTGGATGCTGCTGACGATTGATGTGGGGAATACGAATACGGTGCTGGGGGTGTTTCACGGGGAGGAGTTGATCGCGAACTGGAGGTTGACTACGGCGCGGGCGCAGACGGTGGATGAGTATGGCGTGCTGACGCGGAATCTGTTTTCGTATGCGGGATTGAACCAGGAAGACATTACCGGGGTGATGATCAGTTCGGTGGTCCCACCGGTGAATTGGACCTTAGCGGAGATGTCGCGGATTTATTTGGGGAAGAAGGCGTTGTTTGTGGAACCCGGCGTGAAGACCGGAATGGCGGTGCTGGTGGACAATCCGATGGAGGTGGGAGCGGACCGGATTGTGAATGGAGTGGCGGCGTTTCATCAGTATGGCGGGCCGTGCATCGTGATTGATTTTGGAACGGCGATTACGTTTGACGTGATTTCGGCGAAGTGCGAATACCTGGGTGGAGTAATTGCGCCGGGGATTGGGATTGCGTCGGAGGCGCTGTTCAGCAGAGCGGCGCGGTTGCCGCGCGTGGAGATTAAGGATCCGGGAAAAGTGATTGGAACGAATACGGTGACGCACATGCAGGCGGGCCTCTATTACGGCGCGGTCGATATGGTGGACGGGATGCTGACGCGGATCAAGGCGGAGCTGAAGAGTGAGGCGACCGTGGTGGCGACGGGAGGGCAGGCGCGGCTGGTGGCGAAGGGGACGAAACATATTCAACATGTGGATGAGTTTTTGACGTTGGTGGGCTTGCGATTGATTTGGGAGAAGAATCAACCTTCAGAATTGCAGCGGGAGCATGCGGCGTCAGAAGCGCATCCCGCGGCACCTGCCAACAAGAAAGCGCAGCGGTAACACGACTCCGGCGTGAGCCGCATTCCGCCATGGAAAATTGGAACTACTTTAATTACTTCACGGAAATCGAAGAGCATTTCTGGAAGAAGCGAGGGGCGCACCTGCTGGTTTCGCCGCTGGATTGGGCGATCATGGAGACTTGGCAGAAGGCGGGCGTGCCGTTGGAAGCGGCGCTGAAAGGGATCGACCGGGCGTTTGAGAGTTATCAGCGTTCGCGCCGGGGCGCGGGAAAGCCGCCGAAAAGTCTGGCGTATTGCACGGACGCGGTGCTGGAAGCGGCGGAGGAGAGCCAAGAAGCGGCCGCGGGAGCGCAGCCATCGAATGGCAGCCGTCCAGCGAAGGAAACGTTTTCGCGGGAAGATGTGCGGGCTTATCTCGAAAGAAATATTGAGTTGTTGAGGAAAGCGGCGGAGAGGGTTGTTGATTCGCAGCCGCCGGTGGCTGCGCTGCTGGGGAATGTGGTGAATTCCCTTTGCGGGGCGATGACGCTGCTGGAGGCGCCGGGGCAGGTTGACCTGGAAGACCTGGAGCGGCGGCTAACGATTTTGGATGAAAAACTGCATGCTTCCCTGCTGAGCCATGCGAGCGAAGAGCTGATGCTGAAGATCCGACGCGAGGTGGATTCGCAATTGGCGGCGTATCGGCGCAAAATGAAGGCAGCGCAATTGGCCGTGGTGGAAAAGCAATATTTGCAGAAACGTTTGCTGGATGAATACCGGCTGCCGCGCCTGAGCTTGTTTTATTTTGTCTGAGCGACATTTCCAGACGCAGAGAATCCGCGACAACGAAGGATGAGAGTGGACATTTATGGCTGATGAGTTACTACTATCAATCGAGAAGATGATCTACGGCGGCGAGGGACTAGCGCACGCCGACGGCAATACGGTTTTTGTTCCTTATGTGCTCCCGGGGGAGCAGGTGCGCGCGGCGGTGCGCACGCGGAAGAAGAAACTCATTCACACAAGTCTGGTGAAAGTGGAAGAGGCCGCGGCGGCGCGGATTGCGGCTCCGTGCCCGCACTTTCAGGTTTGCGGAGGTTGCGATTACCAACACATTGAGATTTCGGAGCAGGTGCGGCTGAAGAAAGAGATTCTGAAGGAGACGCTTTCGCGGCTGGGAGGGATTTGTTGGGACGGCGCGATTATGGAGCATACGGCACAGCCTTACGGTTACAGGAACCGGGCGCAGTGGGCTTACCGAGAGGCGCTGCCGCGGGCGCTGGGATATTTTCAGACGGAGAGCGCGCGGATTGTGCCGATTGACGAGTGTCCGGTGCTTTCACCAGCTTTGCACGAGGCGTTTCAGAAACTGCAGGAGATGGCGCGGGCGAATACTTTGCCGACGGGGTTGCTGGAGATTGAGGCGTTCGCGGATTCGACGGATACGAAGATTGCGTTGAATGCGGCGTTTGAGCGGTTTGTGAAACCCGCGAAGGGACTGATTGCGGATTTCAGGACGGCACTGCCGAATCTGGAGAGTTTATTGCTGCTGGATCAGAGCAAGAACCGGTTTGAGTTGTTCGGGCCGGGGTATTTGCAGCAACAGGCGGGGGGATTTACGTTTCGCGTGAATCACCTTTCGTTTTTTCAGGTGAACCGATTTTTGATTGAGGAATTGCTGCAAGCGGTGGTTGGCGGGAAGAAGGGCGGGTTTGCGCTGGACCTCTATGCTGGCGTGGGATTTTTCACAATTCCGCTGGCGACGACTTTCTCACGGGTGGTAAGCGTGGACGCGAACCTGGCCGCGACGCAGGACTTGCGGGAGAACGTGAAGGCGGCGGGCGTGGAAGTGGTTTCGGAGAACGAGCACACGGAAGAGTTTTTGCAGAAGTTTACAGAACAGCCGCATTTTGTGGTGTTGGATCCGCCGCGGGCGGGATTAGGCGCGGAGACTGCGGCGCGGCTGGCGACGCTGGGGGCGCCGGAGATCGCTTATCTTTCCTGCGATCCGTCGACGCTGGCGAGGGATCTGGCGGTGCTGACGGGTTCGAAGCGGAAGCCGCAGACGGAAACGGCGCCAGGGCATCGCTACGAGCTTTCGGAAGTACACCTGTTTGATCTTTTCCCGCAGACGTATCACATCGAAGCGCTAGTGAGGTTGCGAAGAGTGACATGAGGATTCCGGCCGTAGCGATTGCTGCCGCGTTTTCGGGTGGCATTTTGCTTGGCCGAGGATTGCATCTCACGCGTAGCGTTCTGGAAACTTCCTTCTCTGGCATTTTCTTCCTGTTAACTGCAGCGCTGCTGCTTGCCTGGCCCGAGAAACTTTGGCCTGCAGCATTCTTTTCGCTGCTCGGATGGGTGTGTCTAGGCGCGCTGGGCATGGTTATGACTTCGCGTCTGCTGCCGGCGGAGCACGTTTTGAGCTGGATTGCGGCGGGCAGATTGAATTGAAGACGTCGCTGCGTTGGTACGGGCACTTGCGAAGCCGGCTCGGTTGCCGTGGGGCATTGGACTCGGGATAGAACTTTCGGGAGTGGAAACCGCGGCGGGGATGATGCCAATTACGGGCGGGCTGCGGATGGGATTTACGCCGAAAGAGGGAGCAGAACCCTTATGGGCATCCGCGTCCTGAGCTGCTGGAGCGGCTGCGGGGGAGCGGGGCGCGGATCTTGCGGACGGATGAAGAAGGAGCAGTGCAGGTGACTGACGGGCACAGTTTGCGGGTGAATTGTTTTATGGGCTGCCGGGTGGAAGCGGCGGTTTCAGGCAACGTGAAGGCGCCAGATCACGACAAGAACCAATAGCAAAAATAGGAAGCCGAGAGCGGCCTGGTATTCGTGGTTTTTGCGGTATTGGGACCAGGAGAAAACGCCAATAGTGGCGGTTGGCTGTTTTGGCGCGGTCAAGCGAGGAAAAAAGAGCGGGACGGATTTTGCGTAGGCGTCGAATGCGGAGCCGTGATGGTCGCGGAGTTCGATTTCTTCACGGCGCATGACAAGCGTGTAGACAACCGCGAAATAAAAAAAGAGCAGCGCGGCGGAGAGCCAGGAGTTCATGGCGATGGCGGCACCGAAGGCGAGGATGCTGCTGCCGAAGTAGAGAGGATTGCGGGTGCGGGCGTAGGGGCCGGTAGTAGTGAGGACGGCTTGCTTGTGGAGATAGCCGGCAGCGTAGGCGCGAATGGCGAGGCCAAGTAGACCGACACAGGCGCCAATCAGAATCGAGCGAGGCTCGGGGCGGGAAAGAAACAAAACTACGACGGCGAGCAGGTAGCCGATGCGGACACGCCAACGGGCGAAGAAATAGAGTGGCGTCATGCGGAGGCTCCGAGGTGGAGCTTTACGGCGTCGAAGACTTGGGCGACGGAGATTTTGAGGAGCGAGGGATTGGTTTCGGTTTCGCGCTTGTGGGTTGTGCAGGCAGCAGGATCGCGCAGGACGAAGGGTTGAGGTGGATACGGGCCGTTGCGGGCGGGGTTGGTGGGGCCGAAGATGGCGACGGCTTTTGTGCCAAGGGCGCTGGCGAGATGCAGCGGGCCGGTGTCACCGCCGACGATGCATTTTGCGCCCAAGAGCAGGGCCATGAGTTGGCCGAGTTCGCCGTCATAGAGGATTGGATCGGCGTTGCCGCTGGTGGATTTGACCGCGGCGGCGAGAGATTCTTCTCCGGGGCCGTAGTTGATCACACAGCGGGTGTTTAGTTCTTCGCGAATTTTCTGACAGAGTTTGCCGAACCGTTCGGCGGGCCAGCATTTGGAGCGCCAGCCGCCGCCGGGGCTCAGGACAACGTAGCGGTTGATGCCCCCAGCAGCAAGGTCAGACGCGACCCGCTGACGGTCGATTTCGTTCACCTTCAACTTCATGGGGCCGACCGCGGTTTGGGCGCCGGCTCGCAGAGACAATTCCCCGTTTTGATCGGCGATGTGTTTGGCTCGCGGGTGGACGCGATCGGTGTAGAGGATCGGAACGCCAAATTCGCGGATGGATTCGGCAGAAAAGCCGATGCGTTTGGGGACACCGGCCAAAAACGGGAGAAGCGCGGATTTCCACAGGCCTTGATAGTCGATTGCGGCGTCCCACCGTTGGGCACGGATTTTGGCGATGGTTTGGCGAACGCTCGTGAGGTCGCGTGAATCGACGGGCCAGATTTCTGTGGCTAGAGAGCTACTGGCGACGAGATTTATCCAGCGGGGATGCGTTAACCAAATGATTTCGGCGTGCGGGAACGACTTGCGCAGGCCGGCAACGGCAGGAAAGGTGTGGACGATGTCGCCGAGGGAGCCGAGGCGCACGACGAGGAAACGCGGCTCAGACATGCGGGGCCTTGCGGATGGCATCGAGAAGAGAGCGAGTGGAATGATCTTTCGGATCGCCGACGATCGCGACGCGGACGCCCAGACGGGTGGCGACGGCGCGCTCGGGGACGGATTCCGTGGTGTAGTCGGTGCCTTTCGCGTGGACGTCGGGTTGCAATTCTTCGAGGAGTTTTTCGACGTTGGGCTCGGAGAAAATTACCACGTAGTCGACGGCGCGGAGAGCAGCGACGAGAAGGGCGCGGGCTTGTTCGTCGAGAATGGGACGGCCGGGGCCCTTGAGCGTACGAACGCCGGAATCGGAATTAATGGCGACGATGAGGAGATCGCCTTCGGCCTTCGCGGCGCCGAGATAGCGGGCGTGGCCGACGTGGAGCGTATCGAAGACGCCGTTGGCGAGGACGATGCGCTGGCGGCGCTGCTTGGCGTCTGCCAGTAAGGATCGCAGAGTTTCTCGTGTGACGATTTTTTCTTGGGATTTGCGCATGGGTCAGGAAGGTTTTCCGGAGACAGAAGAGCCGATGGCTTCGAGGAGTTCGGCGCGGGAAACGGTGGCGGTGCCGCGCTTCATGACGACTAGGCCGCCGGCGATGTTGGCGAGATGCGCGGCTTCGAGCGGAGTGGCTCCGCTGGTGAGGCCTAGCGTATAGGCGGCGAGGACGGTGTCGCCAGCGCCGGTGACGTCGACGGCTTGGTCGCTGCCGTGTATGGGGATATGCACGGTTTCCATGCCGGGCTGGAAGAGGGCGATGCCGTCGCGGCCGCGGGTGATGACCAGGGATTCGAGTTTCATTTCGGCGAGCGTGGCGCGGCCGCAGCGTTCGAGTTCGGTGAGATTTTTCCCGATGGTGGTGTGATGGAGGGCTTCGATTTCGCCTTCGTTGGGGGTGGCAGAGTGGAGGCCCGCGCGTTTGTAGTCGGTGAGGCGGTAACGGGAGTCGAGGGTGGCAAGTGGCGTGCGTTTTGTGGCGGAAAGAATTTTGCCGAGTTCCTGTGGAGACGCGACGCCGAAACCATAGTCGGATACCGCGAGGGCGTCCGCTTTCTTCAGGGATTTCGCGAGCATGGATTTAATTTTGTTGAGAATCTCGGGGGGCAACGGCTTGTCCGGCTCGTAGTCGACGCGTAGGACTTGTTGGCCGACTTTGTGGGCCCAACCAGCGAGGAAGCGGGTTTTCGTCGGAGTGGTCCAGCCTTTGACGCGGAAAATGCCGGAGACATCTACTTTTTTCTGGCGGAAAAATTCGAGCAGGCTGTCGCCGGCTTCGTCTTCGCCCACGGCTGTGACGGGAATCACTTTGGCGTCGAGAGCGGCGAAGTTGTTGGCAGCGTTGGCGCCGCCACCGGGGACGATTTGCGTTTCGCGATGCTTGAGGATGAGGACGGGGGCTTCGCGGGAGACGCGAGTGATGTCGCCGAACTGGAAAGCGTCGGCGACGAAATCGCCGAGGACGGCGACGGTTTTGGTAGAGAAGCGCTCGACAACTTCGGCGAGGGCGACGAGATCCACGGATGGAGCGGGAGCCAACTGTTTTTTCGAGCGCTCGGTCATTTATCCCTCAGAATCCAATCCACCGCGGTTTCGAGGTCCTCCGTGATCAGGTCGGGCTGCCTTGGCCAAGTTTGCGCGTGCCAGGTGAAATCGCCGAGGCCGTAGCCTGTTTTCACGAAAATCGCTTTTGCGCCGACGTTGAAGGCGAGTTCCATGTCGCCGTAGCGATCGCCGACCACGAAAGAGCGCTTCAGGTCGATGCCAAGATCCTCGACGGCACGATGAAGCATGCCGGGGTTCGGCTTGCAGCAGTCGCAGGCGTCCGACCTTTGGTGCGGACAATAATAAACCCCATCGAGATGCGCGCTAGCCTGGGCTAGTTCCCTTTTCATCCGGTCGTGGACATCGTGCAACAGCAATTCCGGAAAGTAGCCGCGGGCCACTCCGGATTGATTGGTGACCACGACCACGGGCACTCCCGCCTGATTCAGTCGGCGGATGGCCTGGGGCGCAAACGGAAACATACGAAAACGGTCGAGATGATTCAAGTAGCCGACTTCTTCGGCGATGGTGCCATCGCGATCGAGGAATACGGCTGGGCGGCGGGCGGAGGGATCAGGCAGAAGGCACCTCCGCTAGCAGTGATTGAAGGGCGGATTCGACCATGGCGGGAGTGACACCGGTCATGCAGCGATGATCGGTGGGGCAGCGACGGAGAAAGCAGGGGCTGCAATAGGGTTTTTGCTGGACGATGGCCACGCGCGGGGTGACCGGGGCGGTGCCTTCGGGATCGGTGGGACCGAAGACGGCGACGACCGGGAGGCCGACGGCGGCGGCTACGTGCATAGCGCCGGAATCGTTGCCGAGGAAGAGATGGCATTGGGAAAGCAGAGCGGGGAGATCGGCGATGGAGGTTTTGCCGGTGAGGTTGATGGGGTCGCGCTGCAATTCCCTGGCGATGGCGGTGGAGACAGGGAGTTCGCCGGGAGTGCCGAAGAGGATGACGTCGGCGTCGTTGTGAGTGAGCAAAGCGTTTAATGCTTTGGCGAAACGATCTGGCGGCCAGCATTTAGCGGAGCCGTAGGAGGCACCGGAGCCCACGGCGATGCGGAGGGCGTGCGGCCTGGCGCCAGCATCGATGAGAGTTTCGATCGCGTGCTGGCGAGCTGCGTCCGGGACTCGAAGGGCGATGTACGGTTCGTCGATGAGTTGATCGAGCCAGCCGGCGCGGCGGAGAAGTTCGAGATAATAGAACTTTTCGTGTGCGGGAATTTCGCCGGGCCTGGGGAGCGGGATGGCTTTGGTAAGCAGGAAGCTGCGGGCGTCGCGGGCGTAGCCGATGCGCCGGGGGATTTGTGCGCGCCAGGCGAGCCAGGCGGCGTCGAAGGCATTCTGGAGGAGGAGGGCGACGTCAAATTTGCGGTTGCGGAGATCAGCGGCGAGTTTTTCACGGCCGCCCCAGCCGCGGTGTTCACCGTTGGGATCATAAAGGACTAATTCGTCGCAGACCTGCTGCTCGCGGTAAATATCGGCGACGTAAGGGCGGGCGACAATGCTGATTTTTGCGTCGGGATGGCGCTGGCGAACGGCGCGCAACGCGGGCAGAGCCATGATGGCGTCGCCGACCCAGTTTGTGGCGCGGATCATGATCTTCATACCACGGCGCTCCCGGCGGCCAGGCGGTCGCGGATGAAACCAAGAAATGCATCTTGCTGCGGGAGTTCCATTTCGATTATGGCGATGAAGACGGGAATTTCGGAGAAGGATACGCCGGAGAGATTTTGCGCGTCTTTTTCGGTGGTGACGAATGCTTTGGCGCCGCTGGTGCGGGCTACCTGCTCGAGTTCGAGCGCGTCGCGCTGGTCGTAGCGATGGTGATCGGGAAATTCGCTGGTTTGAGTGACGGGAATGCTCCAGGTTTTCAGGTCTTGAAAAAAAGCTTTCGGATTGCCAATGCCACAGAAGGCGTAGAAAGGGCCTGTGCCAATTTCCTGAGTGGAGAAGAGTTGAATTCCGGCCCCTAGACGGCGGAAGCCGAGGAGGCGGGTGACGGCGGAGAAAACGGGGTAGTCCTGGAGCTTTTCGATTGTGGAGAGGGTTGCCGGCGAAGCTTCGAGGCGAGTGATCACGAGCATATCCGCGCGGTCCATGGCAGAAACCGGCTCGCGAAGGTGGCCGGCGGGCAGGAGGCTTTCGCCGCCGAGGGGTTGCGAGGCGTCCATCAGGAGGATGTTGACGTCGCGAAACAGAGGGAGATGCTGGAAACCGTCGTCCAGGAGGAAGATATCCACGCCTTTTTCTTCTAAGCGGCGGCCTTGTTCGTAGCGATCGGAGCCAACGCCGAACATCAGGCGATCCTGCAGACGGAATTTCATCAGTTCGATTTCATCGCTGGTGCCGCCGGCGCCTTTGTAGCCGCGGGTGAGAATGCCGACACGTTTACCCTCGGCGAGAAGTCGCTCAGCGAGCCAAATCACCATCGGGGTTTTGCCGGTGCCGCCGACGGTGAGATTGCCTACGCTGATGACAGGAGTGTGCAGGCGTTTCGTTTTGAGAGTTCCTTGCGCATACAGGCGGGCGCGCAGGCGGGCGAGATCGCCGTAGATTACCGAGGCGGGCCACAGCAGCAGACGCAGCCACGGCGGCAGATTCATCGCGCGGGACCACCGAGATGCTGGGCGAGGTACGAGGCGATGGCGGCGAGGGCGCGATCGAGCGCGCCGCGGCTGCTTTCGACCAATTGGCGCGCGGTATCGCCCATGCGCTGCATTTTTTCAGGATCCTTGAGGAGGTGAATCATTTCGACACCCGCGTCTTCGGGACTTTCTACCTGGATGGCGGCGCGCGATTCCACGAAGCGGGCGGCCATGGCCGCGAAATTTTCCATGGACGGGCCAAACACGGGTACTTTGCCAAAGGCGGCAGGTTCGAGGATGTTGTGGCCGCCGGAATCCACGAGGGAGCCACCGACGAAAACGCCGTCGGCGAGGCGGTAGAGGGACGCTAGTTCGCCGATGGAATCGAGGAGGAGGACGGTGACGTCGTCGGGGATCGAGTTCTGGCCGTTGCTGGCGTTAGGGGAAACGCCAGGACCCGATAGGGACAATTCGGAGCGACGGACGAATTTGCGGTGGGATTCTTCGATGAATTCGGCGGCGGGGGCGAAACGCTCGGGCTTGCGGGGAGCGAGAACGAGCAGGGCTTTGGGAAAATCGCCTTGGACTACGCCGAACACGAGCAGAGCCAGCGGCTCTTCGGTGGCGACAACGCTGCCCGCTACGATGAGGGGACGACGGCCGTTGCGGGCGCATTCTTCTTCGAGCCATCTGGCGAGGGGAGTGGGCGCGGGCAATTCCAAGTCGTATTTGAGATTGCCGCTGACGGTGACTCTTTCGGGTGGGGCTCCGAGGGCGCGAATGCGGTCGGCATCCTGCTGGGATTGCATGAGGAAGCCGCCGGCGTGGCCGAGGGCGGATTTGAGGAGCGGTTTCAAGTAAAAGCCGAACGCGGCGAGATAGCTTTGCCAGCGAGCGAACGAACGATCGGAGATGCGTCCGCTGACGAAGAGAACGGGGATGTTGCGGCGGCCCGCTTCACGGAGAAAGTTTGGCCAGATTTCGGTTTCGAGGATGATGACGACGGCGGGTTTGACGGCGTTGAGGACGCGGCGAACACTGAAGGCCCAGTCGAGGGGAAAATAGAATACAGCGTCGGCGAAGGGCATGCGCTCTTTGGCGAGGGCGTAACCGGTGAGCGTCGTGGTAGAGACAACGAGGGGGCACTGGGGGTAGGAGTCCTTCAGGTGGCGGGCGAGGGCCACACCGGAGAGGGCTTCACCCACGGAGACGGCGTGAATCCAGATGGCGCCGGGATGTTGAGCGGGGAGTTTTTCGAGTCCCAAAATGGAAAAGCCGAGGCGCTGGCCGAGATTGGAAAGATATTTGCCGTGCCGCAGGCCCTGGATTAGCCAATAGGGCGACGTCAGCAGGACGGCCAAGCCCATGATTACGCTATAAAGGAAATACACTCGATGTGACTCCGGTTGTTCCGGGATTCGCGTGCGCCCAAGGGTCGAGGAGTGGAGCAACCCCGCTTCTTCCCCAAGAATCGAAGGCCTCAGGATGCAAACAGTCTATTATAGCCTCATGAAGAAACTCCTTGCTGTGGTTGTGGTGGTGTTTCTGGGGATTTTATTGGGGCGGGTCGCGGCTGGGCAACAGAGCAGGCCTTTGCGGACTTCGATCCTTGATGCGCATGAAGGCGTGACAATTGGTGTGGATCCGTGGACGCAAGCGAACCGTTACAAGGAAAAGTTCCCGAAGAAGACGCCGTTTGCGGCGGGCATCGTGGCGCTGCGGCTGAGTATTCGCAACGACAACGATGAGGCGGTGAGATTGAATTTGCACCGGATTCGGCTGCTGGTGCTGCTGGACCCGGAGAACCGGCAGGAGTTGGAGGCGCTGTCAGCGGATGACGTGGCGGATACGGTGATGCTGAAGCAGAACGGGAAGGACCCGACGGCGCGGAGGAGTCCGATACCGCTGCCGATCAGCCGGCCGAAGCCGACGCGGGACAAGAATTGGGAGGAGTTTCACGGGGCAGTGCAGAATGCGGGGATGCCGTCGAGCGTGATTGGGGCGCACAGTACGATGGAGGGGTTGGTGTATTTCGATTTGCGCGGGGAGTGGGATTTGCTGCAGACGGCGCGGTTGTATGTGCCGGATTTGCAGAGGATGACGTCGCAGCAGGCGATTTCGTATTTTGATATTGATTTCAGCCACGGTTCGTCGAACTAAGCCCCATATTAGTTAGTGACACACTTAGCTGGGTCTGGCCCTTGCGACGTTAGTACACAAGCGCGTATAGTTCGTGTTGCTACTGACCGACTTTTTGGGATCGCATGGCTGTTCGTCACAGGACCAGCATCTCTATACTCCCTCTCGTTGCATTTGTGTTTTTGGCTACGAGCCCAACGTTCAGTCAGACCACTTCTTCGGATGCATCAAAACAATTGCCAACCATCAAGGTGCGGACCGGGCTGGTGCTTGTACCCACCATCGTCACCGATCGTTCAGGGGTACACGTACCCGGGCTGAAACAAGAGGATTTCACCGTTCTGCAGAATGGGAAGCCGCAACAAATTTCGTTTTTTGTGCATGTGAAAACGCAGGCGGAGCCAATGAAGCGCCCTGCGGTACCTTCCGGCGTCACGAACACGGTCGAGGGGACCTCACAACGCTTGACGATTTTCATGTTCGATCTGATGAATTCGTCGATAACCGAGCAACAAACGGCACGCGACCAATTCTTCAAACTGCTTTCCAAATCCCTGGATGTAAAAGAGCCGATGTGTCTGCTGGCCCTCGACAACCGCGGCCTGCAGGTGATTCACGATTTCACGGACGATCCTCAGGTGCTTGTGGAAGCGTTAAAGACCATTACCGGACTTGGCTCGGGCAAGGATTTGCCGCAAGACAACCCCGTCGATTCGATGTTTCGTGCCGGTTCCAGTTACGACCCAAGAAACCCTACGAGTGCGCGCAGTGTGGCAGTGATGATAAATCACCTCCGCTATTTCCAGATCGCGGCGCGGCAACAGCAACTGAATGAGGGCATCCGTACAAGGCTGACACTGGACGCGATACGTCAGGTTGGCGAGGCCTTTGCGGGAATTCCCGGAAGGAAGTCGCTGATTTGGGCAACGGGTGGGTTTCCGTTTGACATGAATGATCTTGAAAAGTTCGAGATCGACGATCAGAGCCTGTCCGGACAGCACGCAAAGTATGACTACGGCGGTCTGGAGAGGAGTTTGCTTCCTTATTATGAAAGCGCGTGGCGCGCTCTGAACAACGCCAACATCGCGGTCTATCCGTTGGACCTGGAGGACCTTGGAACTGCGACTGGGGTGAATCCGAGTGTGGGCAGGCCACTGCCCGACCATACCGATGTTCGTTTCAACGTCGGCAATCTCGAGAACTTTGCCGATGCAACAGGTGGAAAATTGTGCGATCGCAGCATGGATGCGCGCGCTTGCTTTCGAGTGGCGGTTGACGACTCAACGGACTATTACTTGCTTGGCTTCTATGAAAACACAGAGCATCCGAAGGCTGGATGGAGGAAACTGTCCGTAAGAGTTGCCCGGGCGGAAATCCGAGTGCGGGCGCGGTCCGGGTATTATATCGCCCGGCCGGCAGAAGAGACGGGAAGAAAGGATCGGGAATGGGAAACTGCCCTGGTTTCGCCCCTGGATTCGACGGGCGTTCCGTTGACGGTGTTGTGGACCGCAACGACCTCGTGGACGGATGTGGCAGAGAGACATATCGGTTTCAGCTTCCGAATTTCTGCCGAGGGGGCCAAGGTTGATGAGCAAGACAGCAATCACATCAGCCTGCAATTTGCGGCGGTGGCGACGAACGTTACCGGAGTTCGCACCGGGGTGTTTTCGCAAACGATCGATGGCAAGCTTAATCCGGACGCCGCCAAAGCCGCGAAGTCCGAGGGTTTGACCTATCCTGGGAGCATCACCTTGCTCCCGGGAGAATACAGGGTGACCTTCGGTGTTCGCGATAACTTGAGCGGGCTGATCGGAACAGTTTCCGCTCCTCTGGTAGTCCACTAATTGTCCGCGACTGGCGACTTCGAGTGAAATCGGGGCACCGGGATGAAACCGTTTGCGCGGCGCTTCCGTGAACGGCGTTTTTTGCGTAGGAGAACTAGGTAGTGATTCGTTGAGATTCGCGCGTGGATTTGCCGGGTGCAGCGGCGTCGGCTAACATGGATGGGCGACAACTATTCGGATTGCCCCGGACCTCATGGAAAACCTGCTGGAAAAACTGAATCCTGAACAACGTCTTGCTGCGGAAACCACGGAAGGGCCGGTGTTGATTCTTGCCGGGGCCGGGACGGGGAAGACTCGCGCGATTACGTTTCGAATGGCGAACCTGATTGCCAAGGGGACGCCGGCGAACGCGATCCTGGCGGTGACGTTCACGAACAAGGCGGCGGAGGAGATGCAAACGCGTGTGAGCGACCTGTTGCTGCGCGCTGGTGTGCCTCCGGAGCGGCCGTGGATTTCGACATTTCATTCGCTTTGCGCGCGACTGCTGCGGCGCGAGGCTGTGCATGCGGGACTGGCGAAGGATTTTGCGATTTACGACGATGACGACCAGCTGGCGGCGGTGAAGCTGGCGATGGCGAAGCTGCAAATTGACGACGAGGCGCTGACGCCGCGGAATGTTTTGAGCCGCATCAGCTACGCGAAGAATCATGCGCAGACGCCGGAGCAGGTGCGGGCGGAGGCGTTTGGGCCGGACACGCGGAAGGTTGCGGATATTTACGCGGGGTACGAGACATTGCTGAAGCAAAGCAAGGCGGTCGACTTCGACGATTTACTGCTGCGGTCGGCGAGACTGCTGCGGGAGGTACCGCAGGTTCGCGAGCGCTGGCGGAATCGATTCGCATATCTGCACGTGGACGAATATCAGGATACAAACCGCGTGCAGTACGAACTGCTGCGAATGCTGACGAACGAGCGGCAGAATGTTTGCGTGGTGGGCGATGAGGACCAGTCGATTTACCGGTGGCGCGGAGCGGATGTTTCCATATTGCTGAGCTTTTCGCAGGACTTCCCTGCCGCGAAGGTGATTCGCCTCGAGCGGAATTATCGCTCGACGCAGAAGATTCTGGATGCGGCTGGGGCAGTGGTGGCGAACAATCCGGACCGGCTTGGGAAGACGCTGCGGGCGGAAAATAAGACGGGCGGGAATCTTCGTTATTTCGAGGCGCGCGACGCGCAGGCGGAGGCGGAGTTTGTGGCCGGAGAGCTGGAACGGATTCTGAGCGACGATCCGGACCAGACGTGCGCGGTGGAGTACCGGACGAATTTTCAGTCGCGATCGTTTGAAGAGGTGTTCCGGCGGCGGGGGGTGCGGTACAAGCTGGTGGGGGGGTTCAGTTTTTACAATCGCGCGGAGGTGAAGGACACGTTGGCGTATGTGCGGCTGGCGCTGCATCCAGAGGATGATGTTTCGCTGCTGCGGGTGCTGAATGTGCCGGCGCGGGGCATCGGGAAGACTACCGTGGAGGCGCTGCGGGATGTGGCGCAGAAGGAATCGCTGTCGTTCTGGGATGCGATGGAATCGATTATGACGAATCCGGCGTCGAGCCGGGCGGTGGCGCCGCTGCGGGCGTTTCGCGAATTGATTCAGCGGCTGCAGGACGGATATTTGACAAAAGACCCGGCGGATTGTTTGCGGTATGTGCTGGAAGAGACCGGCTACATGGACATGCTGAAGGACCGCAACACCCCGGAAGACGTGGCGCGGATTGAAAACCTGGAAGAACTGGTGCGTGCGGTGGCCGAGGCGCTGGATGCGGGCGAATCGTTCACGGATTTTCTGGACGCGGCGGCGCTGGTGAGTGACGCGGATTCGTTTGAGGGGAAGCCGGGGGTTACGCTGATTACGCTGCATAGCACGAAGGGACTGGAGTTTGACCACGTGTTTCTGACCGGGATGGAGGATGGGATTTGCCCGCACAGCCGGTCGATCAATGAGGAAAAAGGGATTGAGGAGGAGCGGCGGCTGGTGTACGTGGGAATGACGCGGGCGCGGAAGACTTTGACGCTGACGCGGGCCGTGTACAGGCGCGTGTTTGGGAATGAGCAGCAGATGCGGGCGTCGCTGCCTTCGCGGTTTCTGGCGGAAATTCCGAGCGAGCTGGTGGAGACGGTGCGCGGGTCGATGGCGGAGATTGGGGAGACGCGGCGGTATGAGCCGGACCCGGAATATTCCTACAGCGCGGAGGAGTTTACGCGGCGGGTACGGGGCATATCCGCGCCGGCCGTGCGGACACCGCAGCGACGTGCGGCTGCGACGACGCCTTCGTTTGGTCGGTCGGTGATGAAGCGTGGCGGACAGGCGGATCCACTGCTGGGGCAGAAGGTGCGGCATCCAGAATATGGGGTGGGGACGGTGGTGGGTGTTGAGGGCGAGGATGAGGACCGGCGCGTGAGCGTGAGTTTTCCGGGGCGCGGGACGAAGAAGTTTATTGAGCGGTATGCGCAGTTGCAGCAGGTCTGAGGGGCGATCCGGCCGAAACGCCACAACCTGAACTTAGTATGAAACGTGTGCTCATCCTAGGTCGCGGAGCGTCCGGTAAATCAACCCTCGCGAAGCGGCTGGGCGCTATTACGGGGCTGCCGATTATTGAGTTGGATAAAATCTTCTGGCGGCCAGGGCTTATCGCAACGCCTCGCGAGCAGTGGGTTGCCATGCAGGAGCAGCTTGTTGCAGGGGACCGGTGGATCATCGAAGGTGACCTCGGACCGTATGATGACGTGGAGGTCCGGCTTCGCGCGGCAGATACGATCATCTTTTTGGATTTCTCACTTGCCCGC
>Ga0210410_10000683_pt1 | contig 35173 bp, 30 predicted proteins | sample IncBWC4MmetaG_FD_161058 | JGI IMG/M metagenome (GOLD analysis project Ga0210410, IMG submission 161058) | Forest soil microbial communities from Barre Woods Harvard Forest LTER site, Petersham, Massachusetts, United States - Inc-BW-C-4-M | ecosystem: Environmental > Terrestrial > Soil >...
CTGAAGGTAGCGCGCGTATGTGGGAATGTTTTCCGGCCGGATGTTTCCGCCCAACATCGAGTTGCTGTACTTCATCCATCCAGGAGGACTCCACGGGGAGCCGAACAGAAACAGATCCGGATTCGCGCTAAGCGCCGCGCGCAACGTCGGCAAAATGTAATCGCGGTCGTGGTCGATGCTGAAGCGCTTCAATTCCGGATCGGCCGCGCCGTCGTCGTAGCTATACGCCGCGGTGCTGTAATCGCTAGCGCCAATCGAAATGCGTCCCATGCTCAGGGCATGCTGATCCTGTCCGAACATCGTATGCAGGAGGTTCGCGCGATCGTTCTCACTCAGGCGTGAGAGCGTGAAACACGAAGCATCAGTAAACGCCGCGCCAAATCCCAAGATCGTCTGCGCCGGTTTAGTCGGATCCACCGTCACGTCCGCTGCCGCAGCCTTTCTCGCAACCTTCGTCCACGCAATCTCCGGCCCCGCTGCCAGCCGCCTCCCGCTATTGTCGGTGATTTCGGTCTGCGCGGGCCTCATCGGCGCTTGCCCCTCATCCACTTCGGCTACAGCGTTTACCGGCAGTCCTAACGTGGATGCCGCCGCCGCACCCATCCCCAGCCCCGCATACTTCAAAACTTCTCGCCGTGTTGTCACGCTCGACTCCCGGTTATCCCTGAATCATTCACGCCGCCTCCAACCAAAGCTGTTTCCTTTACCGGACAGGATACTGCAAAACATACTATCTGGCACCCCGTTACGTCCTGGTAAGTTTGAATGTATAGATCGAATGGGGGCGCTTGGTGTACAAATACACAATAGAGATTGCCGGCTTTTACAACACTGTTGGCTTCAATGACGATAACCGTGCGTTTCTCTCGATTCCCGCGAGACATGATGTAGCGCGTCGGGTCCATTGCTCCTTTCTTGCTCGTCTGGTGGCGGAGCATCGCATCGACGAGGATGAAGCAGGCGAGACCGCTTCGGAGCTTGCCTACGGGCTGGCGCGAAAGGCTTACAGGCTTTAGCAGCGGGACGAGCTTTGCCGTTAGGGATATTTGTACGATATAAATTGCTCGCCAATAATCCACCCGGGAAGACAGGCTTCTCTCGATGAATAGCTTCGGCAGTTTCTCCTCCGCGCACTCGACAAGCCCGGACGGGCCGTCTGATACTTCGGGAAGTTCCGCTTTTTCTCCAAACTCTGTAGGTACGCCCCCAACCAGGGCGCGCTGGACCATTTGCGCAATGCTTTTCTTCGCAACCTCGATCAACTATGTGGATCGTCAGGTACTCGGTCTACTAGCACCCGCTCTTCAGCACTCTATCGGTTGGACAGAAGCACAATACGGATACATCGTCGGTGCGTTTCAGCTTGCTTACGCGATTGGGCTAGTGGCGGCTGGTCGCATGGTCGATCGGATCGGTTGTCGCATCGGCTTTGCCCTCATCATGGGCTTCTGGAGTCTTGCATCGATGGGGCATGCCTTGGCGGCCTCCGCACTTGGTTTTGGTATCGCCCGTTTTTTTCTTGGCCTTGGTGAGGCCGGCAGCTTCCCTGCGGCCATCAAGACGACAGCGGAATGGTTTCCACAACGTGAGCGCTCCCTAGCCACGGGAATCTTCAATTCGGGAGCGAACATCGGCGCGATTTTGGCTCCGGCTCTCATTCCCTGGATCACCCTGAGATTCGGCTGGCGTGCTGCTTTTCTGGCCACCGGCATCCTTGGTGCGATCTGGATCGTCTGGTGGCTTACCAAATATCACGACCCCAAGGATCACCCTCATGTAAGTGCGGCGGAACTCCTGCACATTCAGGTAAATTCCGCGGAACCGGTAAAGCAAATTCCATGGCAGAAACTCTTGGCTTACAAGCAGACATGGGCGTACGCCATCGCAAAAGTTCTTACCGATCCCATCTGGTATTTTTATCTCTACTGGCTGCCGAAGTTTTTTGACGAGCGGTATCACCTTGGACTCAGCCATATCGGTCTGCCGCTCATCATCGTTTACAACTTCTCGGCGATTGGAAGTATCGGCGGCGGATGGCTGTCCACGGCTTTCCACAAAGCCGGAATGCCGATGGCCAAAGCCCGCCTCTCCACGATGCTCGTCTGCGCGTGCTTAATCTTGCCGATTCTACTCTCAAGCAGGGTCTCTTCGATTTGGTCTGCGGTGTCAATTCTAAGCCTCGCCACGGCGGCCCATCAAGGTTGGTCTGCGAATCTATTCACGACAGCCTCGGATATGTTCCCACGCAGTTCTGTCGGCGCTGTCGTCGGGGTTGGTGGCATGGCCGGTTCGGTGGGTGCTGTCTTATTCTCACTGATTACAGGGTGGGTGCTGCAGTCCTATCACAGCTACACTCCCTTGTTCTCGATTGCTGCGGCTTCTTATCTTCTTGGTCTTCTTTTCCTCCGCATTATCGCACCGGGTTTGCAACGAGTGGACGTCGCAGTGAGCCCAGGAGCCAATTGACGAGTGCGATTGCCCCGGCTATTGTCTTTGAGCCGGCCAACTGCGGCGAATTGGATGTCGAGAGCAGAGGCTGGAACTAGGATGGGTCGTTCCACAATCACACTGGAATTGATTCATTCTTCCAGCTTGGAGAACAAAGAACAGATTGCTCTATGAGCTGAACGAAAACCGTCCATGACTAATCTGCTCCGTTGTTTGGCATTTGTTTTGTGTGTACCGTTCCTCTCCGGGCGAGGTGTGGCACAAGTTGCGCCGCTGATCGCGAATATCAATGCGCGTCAGACGACCAGCTTGAATGGCCAGTGGCAGGCGATCGTTGATCCCTATGAAGTCGGAGCGATGGACTACCGTGCTCAACCACTGAAAAACAACCACGCCTTTTACAAGAACTACAAGCCGCAGTCCGAATCCGAGCTAGTCGAATATGACTTTGATGCTTCCGGCCAGCTCCATGTGCCCGGTGACTGGAACACCCAGCGCGATTCGCTGCTGTATTATGAAGGAAGCGTCTGGTATAAGCGGTCGTTCGATTACGCAAAATCACCGAAGAACAGGTTATTTCTGCATTTCGGTGCATGCAATTACTTCGCCGTGGTGTACCTGAACGGGGAAGAACTTGGGGAGCACGAGGGCGGCTTTACCCCTTTTGATTTTGAAATTACGGATCGCGTTAAGGCCCACGGCAACTTCCTCGTTCTCAGAATCAACGACTCGCGCGGAAAAGATCAAGTCCCCACCATCAATACGGATTGGTGGAACTACGGCGGGATTACACGCCCCGTGACATTGGTGGAGGTGCCGGAGACCTTCGTTCAAGATTATTTTGTCCAGCTGGAGAAGGGATCCAACCGCCAGATTAAAGGCTGGTTGCAACTTAACGGGCCAAGACTTCAGCAGAATGTCACCATTCGAATTCCCGAGGCGGGTCTCAGCAAAACTTTTCGGACAGATTCCAAAGGACACACCGAGTTTGCCTTTAGCTTCGACTTGACGCTTTGGTCTCCTGAAAATCCTAAACTCTATAGCGTCGGGATCGCCAGCGAGACCGACCAACTCGAAGACCGCATCGGATTTCGCTCGATTGAGGTCCGTGGCACGGATATCCTGCTAAATGGGAAACCGCTTTTCCTGCGCGGAATCAGCATCCATGAAGAGGCTCCTCTGCGGTCCGGAAGAGCTTGGAGCGAGGACGATGCGCGGACGCTCTTGAGTTGGGCAAAAGAATTGGGCTGCAATTTCGTTCGCCTCGCGCACTATCCACACAATGAGGCCATGTTGCGCATGGCGGACCAAATGGGGCTGCTGGTCTGGGGAGAGGTACCCGTCTACTGGACCATTCAGTGGGAAAATCCCTCAACGCTCCACAATGCGGAAAATCAGTTAAACGAGATGATCGCGCGAGATCACAATCGCGCCGCTCTTATCATCTACTCTGTCGCGAACGAATCCCCCGTCAGCGATGCCCGGAATCGTTTCCTGCGGCAACTCATTCAGGATGCGCATTCCGCCGACTCCACGCGCCTGGTGTCGGCCGCTCTCCAGGCTCACGAAGTCGCGGATCGGAACCGCATAACCATTCACATTGATGATCCGATCGCGAGCGATCTCGATGTCCTCGGGAATAATGAGTACATTGGTTGGTATGTCCGCAGGCCCGCGGATGCAGATTCAATTGATTGGGTCTCGGAGTACGGCAAGCCGCTGATCATGAGTGAATTCGGTGGCGACGCGCTCTTTGGCTACCATGGCGACGCCCTCACCCGGTGGACCGAGGAGTACCAGGAAAATCTTTACGAGCACCAGATCGTCATGCTGAAACGCATCCCCTTCCTTCGGGGAATGACACCGTGGATACTCAACGACTTTCGTAGCCCGCGGCGAACGCTCCCTCATATTGAGGATTATTTCAATCGCAAAGGACTTGTCTCCGACCACGGTGAGAAGAAGAAAGCTTTCTTTGTACTTCAGAAGTTTTATCGGGAATTGCAGATTGCTCAGTCACCAAAATAGTCAAAGCCCTTCGTTTACCGGCCTTTTCATCTCACTCTCTGAGGTCGTTTCAGAATGCATCCGCCTTGGTTTTGTCAGTCGTGTCGGGATTGCGCCCGACTAACGGGCCACCCAAGAGAAATAATCACTTTTGACGCGTGCTCAGCTCGTCGAGCTTGCGCTTTAACTGTTCGAGCTTCTGTCCAGCCTCACCGAGCTTGCCTTCCGCCGTAAGTCGCTGGTAGTCGGCGAGATCTTTGGCCGCTCCCGTGATGAGCGCGTGCACGTCTCCCCCGGGGGTGGTCGCGGCAGCCGGCGCTGCTGCGCCTCGTTCCGGTTCCGCGGGGGCAGTTGTGCCGCTTAGCGACGAGACCTCTCCTTCAAAGAGGGCCCTCATCGCCGAGTCGAATGTCGGTCCATAAGCGAGCCGGTCTTGCAGCGCAAGAACCACCAGACGCAACTCCGGCATCGGACTGCGCTCTGCCTGCAGGTAAATTGGCTCGGCATACAACAGCGCGTGCCCGCACGGAATTACCAGCAGAGTGCCTCGTCGCACATGGGAACCTTGCTGATTCCACAACGTCAATTGCCCCGATAGTTGGGCGTTCTGATCGATTCGAGCTTCGATTTGCAGGGGGCCGTCAACAAGCTTCGTTTTCGGGAAGTCGTAGACCATCGATGTACCGTATTTTTCGCCGTCGCTACGTCCAGCAATCCAGCCAATCAAATTATTGCGGTTGGCCGGCGTGAAGGGCAGAATCTCCACGAACTCGACGGCGGTTTCGCCCGGCAGTTTCATCAGCACGAAGTTCGGCTCCATCGGCTGCGTCTTCTGCTGACCGGACTCGTCCATGCCGACTTCCGAAGCGACGGTCCACAGGTCCTCACGGTTGTAGAAAACTTGCGGATCGGTCATGTGATAAAGACCGTATACAGCCGCCTGCAACTTGAGCAACAACTCTGGATAGCGCACGTGTTTGCGAAGCGCTGGCGGCATGGCCGCCGCATCTTGGAACAGAGCGGGAAAAATCTGGCGGTATGCCATGATGATTGGATCCTGGAGGTCAAACACATAGAACGTCGTGGTGCCATCATAGGCGTCGATGACCACCTTAACGCTATTCCGCATGTAGTTAATGAAGGTGTTGGCGAATGCATAGTGGCGCGAGTACGGATAGCTGTCCGAGGTCGTAAACGCGTCCATAATCCACGACAGCCGACCATCGTCGCCGACAACGATGTACGGATCCGACTCGTAAGTGAGAAATGGCGCGATTGCTGCAACGCGATCGCGCACGTTGCGACGCATCAGCAGCCGGCTCTCCCGGTTGATATCGTCACTAAACGGGAGCTTCGTCAGGTCACCTCGGTCGGACGCAATGAGGAGGCGGCGAAAGAAACCGCCGAGGAGGATGCCACCGTTGCCCTCGTAGGACGTCAGGCTGTTCGATTGGCCCTGTGGGTAGTTGAATTCCTGCTGCCGCGTCTTCACGTAGACGTCGGTGTTCGTCAACTCGCCGAAATAGATCTCCGGGCGCTTTACCGTGATGTTCTGCACGGTGCTCTGAATAGGCATGTTACTCAAAATCAGTGTTGGCAGTCCTTCGGGTGTGAACCCATTCACAGGATTCATGGTGATACCGTAACCGTGCGTGTAAATAAGTTTCTCGTTGATCCAATTGCGGCTGCTCTCTGGGAGCTTCTCGACGTTGAGCTCGCGTGCGGCGAGCATCACCTGACGCACTGTGCCGTTGATTTCATAGCGGTCGATATCAATGTCGGGAAAGTCGTAGTAGGTTCGGATTTCCTGAATTTGACGCAAAGTGTCTTGGAGAGCACGCCAGTCCCACAGCCGGATGTTTTGCAGTGTAGCCTGATTGTTCGCCGGATCGGCCGCCTCGACGGTTGTCTCAGCGGGAAATTCGCGTTGCGCGAGGCGGTCCAGTCCATAGGCTTGCCGTGTTAAGTCAATGTTGTAGGCGATGTAGGGTCGCTCGCGAACCAGTTCGTTAGGCTTCACGATAAAGCTGCTGACGTACCAGCCGAATATTTGAAGCACGAGATAACAGACCGCGGCTGGAGCGACTGCTGCCACCAGCCAGCGCGCGCGCGACACCGCCACGACATTGATGGTTACAATCCCAGCACCGAGAACAAGCGCGGCACAGACTGCGAGCATTCCAGGAAGCATGACGTGCGCATCCGTGTAGGTCACCCCGCCAAAAATCGTATGTTCGTCGAACAATCGCTCGAATCGAGCGATATACGTGCGCATCGCAAGGATTAGCAACAAGAACCCAAACGCAATCGAGAACCCGCGCCACGGCCGCGAGGTGTATCTGCCTAGCCGTCCCGAGCGTATTCGTGTGCTGCCAGTAACGAAAATAAAGAAAACGGCGATTACACAGGCAATCACGGCTAACGAGAGCAGCCAGCCCGTGATGAGCTGCCATGTGGGCAGAGCGAATAGATAAAAGCTAATCGCCTTGCCGAAGATCGGATCCACAGCCCCACCGGTCGCGCGTGGTGCGTACCAATACAGCGCGAACGTAGGCCACTCAGTCATCATGCTGGCACCAGTCACGACGGCGACGGCGAGGGAGACCCCGAGACCGAGGAGGTGCAGGATGCGCGCAACAGGTAGCTTCAACGGCTGGCCGCCGATGACGGTGACGTAATCGTCCGGCAAATCGGATTGGTAAGCCGTCCTCAGCGCCAGGAACCATCCGTACAGAAAAAGAAATGTGACAGCAAAAAATGCCACAAAGACTGTCCATTGAAGAGTGAGAGTCTTTCGGAACACGTCCCCGTAACCGAGCGAACCGAACCAGAGAGCGTCGACGTAATATGATAATGCCGTTCGGCTGCTGAAAATGACGATGGCAAGGATGGCCAGAACGAGGAAAAACAGACGGCGATGGCGCCGCGGCGGTTGCTGCCAGTCGACTATATCGGGCATGACCCTAACCTGCTTTCAAGAGCGCTTTCGTCTGACGGCCAAGCAGACCCAATTGTACGCTGTCTGCTCTCGAGACCATCGACTATCGCGGACCTGACACGGCTGACAAGATGAATTTCAAGAGCGGACGTGAGGACGGCATTCTCGGACCCCGCCTTGTTCTCGGTTCCCGCAGGCGCGACAGGCGCTCGCCCTATCAAACGCTAAGAACAGGACAAGGGGCGTCACGCGCTAGTGCGTAACTAAGATCCCGCGAGCGGCCCAGCACGCCGAAGTGTGGACTTCTTCCGATCACTAGCACATCCGCCCGCAATCTGCGTGCCTCCTCGGTCAGCATGTCTTTAATCGGGCCTATGGCGATGCTGACCAGAGCGCGCGAACCGGCGGTGCTTTGCAACTCCTCAATGCGGCGGCTTGATGCTTCTCTTTTCGCTGACTGCTGGCGCTCCTCCAAATCCAATTCGATCGTCAGGCCAGACCCGCTCGCCGGAATCACATGAACGAGCGTGAGATTTGCATGGACAGCCTCCGCAGCCTGACTGGCATAGCGAAGAACCCTTTCGGCATCTGTGTCCGAGCCAATGGCGCAGACCCATTCCCGGTGTTCGAGGCGTCTTGGTGAAATTGTCTCCACGTGCTGGGTGGTCAATACCGGACAATCAGCATCGTTCAATACCTTCGCTGTCGTGGAGCCAAGTAAGTTCCCGCGGAAGAGGCCGGCGTGTGTAGGCATGATGATGAGATCGAACTTGTTTGTCCTGGCGAGTTGAGTGATCTGTACCGCTGCATCGCCCGACAACAATACTCTCCGGCTGTCACTCGGCGGAAACTCGGACTTGAGGAACGAATCAAGTTTGTCTCGAGCAAGGATTCGTTGCTCTTCGGCAACCTCGGAAGGCGGCCGTATATAGAGTTGCATCGCGTCATGACTGTAGAGATCGAAGACGTGAAGCAGTGTCACTCTGGCCCCGAAAATAGCCGCCGCCCTTTTCACAAAGGCTGCCATACCAATGCAGGACGGCGAAAAGTCCACAGGGAACAGGATGTTTTGGATTGTCGTCATGGGTTCGATTCGCACATTGGATTCAATAAGCGGGTCTCTTGCCACAACAAATCTCTGTGTTTCGGTATGACCGAAAGGCTGTCTTCGGGACATCCAGGCAGTCGAAAGGTCCGTTAGAGGTCCTGGAAACAAAGCTCATCGGGACATCAGAACGGGAAGGTCCGCTTCATACAACACCGTCCGCGTGACGCCCCCGAACATCCACTCTCTAAGGTGGGTGTGGCCATAGGCGCCCATGACGAGTAGATCGGCGCCGAAAGCGGCAGCCTGCGACAGCAGCAGGCTGCCTACGTCTTTTCCGTCGGACGACACACGTCGCACCTCCACTTGCGCGCCGTGACGCGCCAAGTGGCGCACGATGTCTGCTCCGGGCTCCTGGCCGTGCCCCTCCGGACGGCGCTGATGGTCGACGACCAAGACCTCAACTGCCTTAGCTTTCACTAGCAGAGGCATGGCGTCCGCCACCGCGCGGATGGACTCGCGCGTAGCATTCCAGGCTACAAGGATGCGGTGGATTCCAGATACCGTGTGGCGTGGTGGAAACACAATGATCGGCCGGCCGGAACTCATGACAAGGGACTCGGCGAGGCCGGGAGGGCTGGCCGTGTGGCCCGCAGTTTCCGGGCGCGCGACCACCACCGTGTCCGCGTAGTACGCATGCACGCCCACCTCGCTGCTCAAATAGGGCAAGGATCTCCATTCTGACTCCGGCCGGATTCCGTGTCGACGGACGACATCCTCAAACTGGGCCCTGTAGTCCGTCTCGATACGCTCGAGTTGTGCTTGGTGCACATCGATCGTGCTCCGCATGCCTTCACCGCGTGCGAACATCTCTGCTGGCGTGACTGTAGGCTGCGGCTGCATGAATACGCTGATCAGGCGCGCGTTGTGTTCGTGGGGAGTGTGGCGGCGAAGTTCAAGATGTTTGCATTCTCTGTGCGCCCATCAAGGAAGACAACGATTTCCCCTAAAACAGCCGTGCCCTTGCCCATGCTCAAGGGGGCAGGCTCCGGTGGAGACCACTTGGATTGTTCGTTTGCCATAGCTATCCCTCCTGCCGGTCGCGGGTTCCTCTAACAAACTGGCCGAAGATCGAGAATCGCCCTTGAGCGATCGCGAACTGCTCTCCGCGTTCGCAACGCCCGGGTTCCGTACGTCCGCGTGGACTCCACATATCGCTCCAACGTCTGGCGTAACCTCTTGCGTCCGTGGAATACTCGTCCCTTCACTGCTCCCACCGACAGACCCATGACTCGAGCGGTTTCTCCTGTGGACAGCTCGCCAAGTTCCCGCAGTTCGATTGCTTTCCGCGTTCCTGGTGTTAAGTCGTTTACAGCCGCGGACAGAATTCGCTCCTGCTCTCGCCTTAAGCAGCTATCCTCGGGATTCGGGCCCGAGTCCGGAATCTCCACAGGCGCCGCAGTTTCGTCTTCCATGCTTGATTCTGCGATCGGCACCTCGCGCGATCCGCGCTTTCTACGTAATAACATAAGTGCCTCGTTGATGGTGATCCGTGTTAACCAGGTGGAGAATAAGGACTCGCCCTCAAACTTCCTCAAATGAATGAATGCTTTCTGGAAGCTCTGCTGTACGACGTCCTCGGCGTCCTCTCGATTACGGGTCATGCGCTGAGCCAATGCAAAAATCTTCCCCCCGTGCCGTGCAACGAGCAACTCAAATGCGCGAGCATCCCCGACTTGCGCGCGAGCGACCAGTGCCGCGTCTTCTTGTGCAACCAAAACACCCGGGGAAGAGCTCGTCGCATTCGCTCCGCCTATCGCGTCCATGATTTCTACTGGCATAGTGTTGCTCCTTTCCTGCTCGCATTAAAATTGCTCTCGGTTGGTCGACTTCACGGATTAGCTGAATTGCCTCGCAGCCCGACTTCCTTTTCACTTCATCTGGCCACACAGCAGAAACTAATTTCGAAAATTGAAATGAACCGTGACTTCCATTTCGACAGCCACCGGCACGCCATTAAGCAGCGTTGGCTCATATTTCCACTGCAATACGGCCTTCAATGCCGCCGGTATCAATAATGGGTGCCCGTTCAAAGCGTGCGCTTGCACCACATTTCCCTGCTCGTCGATCACAGCATTGACTACCACCGTGCCCCAGATGTGCGCTTCCCTCGCGAGTACCGGATAATCCGGTTGGGCCGAATAGATTTGCCGCGGCGCTTTGAGGCTGGATCCAACGCGAACAATTCGCTTCGCTGCGGCCTTCTGCGGTGGTGGGATTGGCACGGAGGTGCCCGTGCCGCCGATAACTCCGCCGAGTGAACCGCCGAGTTGTCCCCCGGCCACGCCGCCGGGGACGCCTCCTACGACGCCTCCCAAGTCCGGCTCGGCTGCTTCGTTATCCAGAGAGATCTTCTTGGGAATCGAGGCCGGCGCTGTTACTTTTCCTTGCGTGTACGTGAGATTGGGGCGCCTGGGTGTCACGTGCGGAGCCACCGCGCGGCCCGCCGGTGGTGGAGGCGGAGGCGGCGCAGCAGGAGGGGCCATCAGGAGAGTGTCTTGGTACTTGGACAGTTGGATCGTCCCGGTTGTGTACAGCGGCACAATGATCAGTGTCGCGAGAAGCACAATGTGCAAACCTGTCGCGGCTGCCCACTCGAGTGGGCTCCTTCGCGCGTTCTTTGTCGTAGGGGCAGCGAGCAACGCGTTTAGAGAAAGATCGTTCCATGTTGTTGGAGTCAAACGAACAGGCCACGCCGGCTTCCCCGCGGGGCCTTTTTGATCCAGGTCAAAGAGATGCATAGGACGGGTAGTCATTGTTCCTCCGTTCTTGCCAATCGATCGGCGGAAGAGTTTCGTCCCATTCGCTCCGCCGGCGGTATCCGTGAGTTCTTCAGTTGCTCAAGCAAATGCTTGATGTACACGCCACTGGTTATGAGCTGCGCGCCTTTCTTCGACATAGCCCGCAACAATCGCTCCCCGCCCTTGTCGATGAACGTGACGTCGTTAAGGTCGATGATGCAGGTTCGCTTGTCCCTGCTGCCCCATCTTCTCCAGGTTGCTCTCAGCTCGCTGACCCATGGTCCGACCAAGCCCCCCTGCACGACCCACCTTCTTTCTCCCGGTGTCTCCGTTACGGTGATCTTCAGCACGTCTGCCTCTCACGCCTGCCAAGCGGCTTGGGACCTTTCTCTCATCTGCCGTTCGTTCCTGCGATAACGTAAAGGGGCAACGCGAATGCCAAAACGTGACGTGTTTGGGCAACAACGGAACTTACTGATTTGTTGTGAGATAGCCGCAAAGCGAGAGGCTCGCAAGCTTAGAGTGCCGGCCTGTCACTGCCAAGCAACAAGCAGACTGCTAAGTTCTTGGCACCCCAAATGAGCAGTGTCGGGACTAGAACTTTCAAAGAGGGAACAGCACAAAGAAATGAAATGCGCGATTATGCAGAACTGCTTGAGATTCCGAGTTTGCGTATCCGCACTTGGAGGGTCGATCGATTTATTCCGAGACGTGCCGCCGCGCCATTGGGACCTGCAACAACCCAATCGCTTTGCTTGAGGGCCTTGATGATTTGCTGACGTTCCGTGGCCTCCAAAACGTCGCGGAGCACGGAATTGGATTGGGGACTTGCAGTATTGGCCCTTTCATCGGAATGACTAGTCGTGGGAATTTTGAGATCGCTAACATCGATACTTAGTGCAGGACCCGCCGAGATAATTACGGCGCGCTCGATCACATTCTGCAGTTCTCGTATGTTTCCCGGCCAATGGTAGCGGCTCAGGGCATCCATTGCCGCCGATGGTATCGTTTCCATCACCTTTTTCATGCGCCTGGAAAACTGCTGCGTGAAGTGCCGCACCAGCAGCGGAATATCCCCCTGGCGTTCCCGCAAGGGTGGAACGTGAACCGGAAAAACATTCAAGCGAAAGAAGAGATTCGGACCGGAACTTCTGCTCGGTCACCATCGCTTCCAAATCACGGTTTGTCGCGGCAATCAAACGTGCATTGGTCCGAAGTGTGCGCGAGCTTCCCAGCCGCTCGAACTCCCTCTCTTGCAGCACCCGGAGCAGCTTCGTCTGCAGTTCGACGGGAATCTCGCCTATTTCGTCCAGGAAAATCGTGCCACCATCGGCCACTTCGAAGCGCCCGATCCGTTGCGCGATCGCTCCTGTGAACGCGCCTTTCTCATGTCCAAACAACTCGCTTTCCAACAAGCCGGTGGGAATCGCAGCACAATTCAGTTTGACGAAGGGCTTCGACTGCCGCGGACTCAAATCATGAATGGCGCGGGCGATGAGTTCCTTGCCGGTGCCGGTCTCTCCATAAATGAGCACCGTCGAATCTGTCGGCGCTACGGTTCCCACTTCTTTGAGGACTCTGCGCAAAGAGGTGCTATTCCCCATGATCTGGGCAAAATTCATCTCTGAGCGGATTTCATCTTCCAAATAGAGTTTTTCCTTCGAGAGTTGCTCTTTCAGTTCCCGAATCTCGCGGTAGTCAAGCGCATTCTCGACGGCGAGAGCGATCTGGTTTGCTGTCTGCGTCAGAAAACTGATATCGGCCTGACTGAAGGCGTCGTCTCGGAGTCGGCCGAGAACCAAGACGCCAATCGCGCGATTCCGATTGATCAACGGTAAAAAGCAGAAGGATTTCAAACCTTCACGAACCGCGATCTGAACGATTGGGTAATCGAGCCAACCGGTGAAAGGGCTCTGGAGCGTCAGAGGTTTCATCGTTCGAAATGCAGTTCCGGAGGGCGATCCCTCGATCGAGTAGACCAAATCTTCCTGCAAGAACCCTTTTCCCTCCGGAAAGTCAACCGCGTAAAGTCGCAGCTGCTTGTTTTCCGCATCCGGGAGCGACAAGCTGGCGTAGTCGTACTGCATCACGCGTCGGACGTCCTGCGAGATGGCACGCAGCAGATCGCGGAGCTCCAAATTTGAGACGACCTGATTGGTGACGTCAAGGAGTAGCTGCAGCTGGTCGTTCTTACTCCGTAGTTCCTCAGAGGCCCGCCGCAACGCCGCAAAATTCAACGCGTCGTCGAACGCCAGCGCAACATAACCCGCCACTTGGGACACGAATCGGACTTCGCTTCGCGAGAAGGTATCGACCTGCTTGCTGCCAAAAGTGATTGCCCCCAGTTTGCGGTGCGCTGTCGTCAAAGGTAGCGCGCAGATCGAGCGAATAGAGAGCCTTTTCAACATCGCTTGCAGCCGGCCGTAGCACGGCTCCATTTCGTTCGTCGACCTCAGCAGAGGTTCTTGCCGCTCGTAAACCCGTTGCGTGAGCGTCTCCTCTGGCGTTAGCGTCTCTTGGGGAACCAGCTCTGATCGACTCGCCATGTCGATGAAATAATTTTGGAACGTACCAGTGTCTTTGTCGCGAAGAGACACTCCGATGAAGTCAAATTGCACTACTCGGTGGAGTTCAGTGACTAGTAGGCCAAAAAGCTCTTTAGGGTCGCCGTGCGCTCCGATGGCTTGGGACACGCGGACAAGCGTTTCGTACCGCAGAGCAAGGGGGGGTGCAGTTACGCTTTCCGAGTTAACGTTCACGACCCTGCCGTGTGTTTCCGTAGGCATGTCCGTGCTACTTATCTGAGACCGTTAGATCTCATCTAGTTCTTCTACAGGTTCCAGCGAACCGACCTCGCGACATACAAGCATCAGATGATACCGTACGTTCTCTTGGTACATCAAAGCTTCATGCGGGGAATCGCCTTCAAGCGTTATAGGCCGTTTCGGACTGGAAACCCAACGTTCATGAAGAACCGACCGATGATGTCAAGCCCCGATCCACCGAACCAGCCGACCAACTTATGCATACCATCGGCGACGAGGTGCCGTGTGATTCCAGATAGGAGACCAAGGCGATGGGCTGATCGGGGGAATGATTGAGCGATGGCCAGGAACGCAAATACTCACTCCGCCGCGCGAGGTCGGAACAGGTTGTGCGACGGCACACATTTTCTTGATTCATCGGCTTCTCTTTATTTCAGGCCGTGGCTTCAGCATGGAACTTTAGCTTTCGCAGTTGCGTATCGGACGTCCAGTCAGAAGAAACACGTGAAGGCTCTAAGCCTGCCACCCGCCGCCAAGTGCCCGGTAGAGTTGCACGAGGCTCTGATACTCGTTGCCGCGCGCTTCCGCTAAAGTGAGTTCCGCGGAGAAGAGCGACCTTTGGCCGTCCAGCACTTCGAGATAAGTGGCGGTTCCGCCTTCGTACCGCAGGATGGAGAGGCGGACGGACTCCTCCAGATCGGTTACGGCCTGCTCTTGGCGAACTCGCACCTCGTGCAATTTCTGATATCCGATCAGCGCGTCGGACACATCGCCGAAGGCGCGCTGAATGGCCTGCTTGTAAGCGATCAAAGCCTGCTCGTACTGCGATTTGGCCAGATGCAGGTTCCCGCGAAGCGCGCCACCTGTGAAAATGGGCTGAGTTACCTGAGCGCCGTAGGACCAGATGCTTGATTGCGAACTCATCATGCTGGTGAAAACACTGCTCCGGCCAAATGCGCCGCCGCCCGAGCCGGTCAGCGATATTTGTGGGAAAAACGACGCTTTGGCGACGCCGATCTCGGCGTTCGCGGCAACGAGCATTTGCTCGGCTTGGCGAATGTCGGGCCGTCGCTCGAGCAGCGCGGAAGGCAATCCCGGCGGCACTTCAGGAGGAAGCACCTGCTCCGTAAGCGGGCGTCCGCGATGCACGCCTTGGGGGTACTCACCAATGAGAATGCTGATGGCATCTTCCTCCTGGCCGATCAGTCTTTCGAGGTCCGGGATCTGCGCATTTGCGGTGTCGAGCACTTGCTGCGCCTGAAGCACATCCAGCTTTGTGGCGACGCCGTGGTCCACTCTGAGCGAGGTGAGTTTGACGGAATCTTGCTGGGTCTTCACTGTGTCGCGCGTGATTTGAAGTTCGAGATCAAGTTGCAGGAGCGTGAAGTAGTCACTCGCCACATCGCTGACGAGCGTGAGCGCGACGGTCCGCTGCGCATCCTCCGTTGCCAGAAGCTGGGCGCGCGCCGCTTCGGTTTCTCTGCGCAGCTTGCCGAAGAGGTCCAGCTGGAAAGCGGCATCAGCGGTGAGCGCGAAGAAATTTGATTTCGACTGAAAATTCTGTTCTTTGCCTCCAGTGAAATTGCCGCTGCCTTGCATCTGTGGGAAAAGATACGAGCGCGTGATCGCCAGTTGCGCCCGCTCGGCTTTGATGCGCTCCGTGGCAAGCTGCATGTCGTAGTTCTGTTTTAAGGCGATGCCGATCAGCTCCTGAAGTTGCGGGTCCTGAAAGACTTGCCACCAGGGGAGGTCCGCAAAGGAAGCAGCCTGGGCTGGAGGATTTTCCTTCAGCTCGCGGTACGCCGCAGGAGTTTGCACGGCGGGCTTATGGTACTTCGGGCCCACCATGCATCCGCCACTGAAACTCGTTGGCAAGATAATGCAAACCAAGGGCCCAAACTTCTTCATGAATCGTTTCACTGTGCGTTCCGCTCCTCTATCAGTTGGTGGCCCAGCTCAATCTCCTGGCGCGGGGGCGGGTGCTGCCGGCACTGCGGCCGAAGCGTGCTCCCTGCCAGCACCCGACCATTTCTCCACCAGAAAAAAAATCACTGGGATCAGAAAAATCCCGATCACGCTCGCGGCCAGCATGCCGCCGATTACGGCCGTCCCCATAATTTGGCGCGCCACAGAACCGGCACCAGTGGCGATCCACAAGGGCACGCAGCCCAAAATGAACGCGAACGAAGTCATCAGGATTGGCCGCAGACGGAGCCTGGCGCCCTCGAGCGCCGCTTCCACCAAGGGTTTTCCTTTTTCATACTCTTCCTTGGCAAACTCCACGATCAGAATCGCGTTCTTGGCGGCCAGGCCGATCAGCATCACCAGCCCGATTTGCGAATACACATCCGTCTCGATCTGAATCATGTAAGCGGGATAAAAAGCACTGAGCACCACGCGACGCAGCCACAACACCGCGAAGGCGCCGAATACCGCGACGGGCGTGCTCAGCAATACGCTGAATGGCAGCGACCAGCTTTCGTACAACGCCGCCAGAATCAGAAAGACAAACAGCAGCGACAATCCAAAGATCGCCCAGGCCGGAACTCCTTTGCGTGCTTGTTGCTCCTGATAGGACATGCCCATGTAATCAAAGCCCATTTCCCGGGGCATGGTCTGCTTGAAGGCTTCTTCCAGAGCCGCGGTGGCCTGGTCCGAGCTATAACCGGGCGCGGCGCTGCCGTTGATTTGCGCGGAGCGATACTCGTTGTAGCGCATCGTGAATTCGGGACCGGAACGTGATTCAAAGTTCGTCAGCGCGGAAAGTGGAACCGTCTGGCCTAGATTGTTGCGCACATAGAACTGCCCGAGGTTTTGCATATTTGCGCGGTAAGGCGCTTCGGCTTCCACGTACACCTGCCAGGTACGGCCAAAATCGTTGAAGTAGTTGATGAACAGGCCGCCCATGAAAGACTGAATGGTCCTGTAGACATCGCTGATGGCCACGCCCTGCTTCAGCACTCGTTCCCGATTGACCTCCAGGAACTCTTGCGGAACGCTCGGCAGAAACGTGGTGCTGATGTAGCCAATTTCGGGGCGCTTGCGGGCTGCGGCCATGAACTTGTCAAGATTGCCCGCCAGAAACGCAACATTTCGTCCGGCGCGGTCTTCCAGCACGAACTGAAATCCTCCAGAAGTGCCGACGCCGGGGATCGCCGGCGGCGAGAAGCTGAAAGCGGTGCCTTGCGGCAGTTTGCCGAGCTGCTGGTTCAAGCGCTGCTTGATTTCCTGAAACTGTTCCGCTCGTGTTTCGCGGCTGCTCCAGGGCTTCAGCGTGACGAAAAAGAAGCCGTTGTAAGTAGTCCGCACAAAGCTGAGCAAGCTGAACCCAACAACGCTCGTGGTGTATTCGACGCCTGGCGTGTTGGCGAGGATCTCCTCAACCTGTCTTGCGGCTGCGCTGGTGCGCTCCAGCGAAGCCGCATTCGGAAGGTCCATGTTGATGTACACATAGCCCTGATCTTCATCGGGCAGGAAGCTGGAAGGCAGGCGGCTTCCAAAAAAACCAGCCGCAACACTGAGGACCGCCAACAGCACCATGGCAACGGCGCTTTTGCGGATCAGCCCGCCACACAAACGGACATAGCCTTCCGTGGCGCGTCCAAACACGCGGTTGAACCAATCGAAAAAGCGGTTGAGCAACCCCGTGTTTTGTTTCTTGGGCCGCAGCAGCAGAGCCGCGAGCGCCGGGCTGAGAGTCAACGCGTTGAACGCGGAGAGCATAACCGAAATGGCGATGGTCACGGCGAATTGCTGGTAGAGCCGCCCGGTGATACCGGGGATAAATGCGGTGGGTACGAATACAGCAGACAGAACCAGGGCGATACCGATGACCGGGCCCGAGAGTTCCGCCATTGCTTTTCGCGCAGCGTCCTTGGGAGGAAGACCCTCCTCGATGTGGCGCTGGACGCCTTCGACCACGACAATGGCATCGTCAACCACCAGGCCGACGGCCAGCACCAACCCGAACATCGAAAGTGTATTGATCGAGAAGCCAAAGAGCGGGAAGAAAACAAAGGTGCCCACCAGCGAGACGGGCACGGCCAGCAGCGGGATCAGCGTGGCGCGCCAGTCCTGCAGGAAGAGGTACACGACAAGGATGACCAGCACAATGGCGATCAACAAGGTTTGAATGATTTCCTTCATGCCTTCCGTCACTGCTAAAGTCTGGTCCAGCGAAATGGCGTAATCCATGTCTTCCGGGAAGGTCTGCTTCATCTCGGCCATCAGCTTTCGAACGCCCGCGGCCGTCTGCACCGCGTTCGTACCAGGCAACTGGTAGACGGGGATAACGATGGCAGGCTTGCCATTCAAGCGGCTGACAATGCTGTAGTCCTGAGCGCCCAGCTCGACGCGGGCGACGTCTTTGACGCGGACAATCCCGCCATCCGGCGCCTCGCGCACTATCACGTTTTCAAATTGCTCCGGGGACGTCAGGCGGCCCTGCGCAAGCACGGAATAAGTGAATTGCTGGTTCGCGGGAGCTGGCTCACCACCCACCTGGCCAGCAGGATTGACCGTGTTCTGCTGCTGCACTGCATTGACGATGTCCGTGACCGTGATGCCCAGCTTCGCCAACTTGTCAGGCTGCACCCAGAGCCTCATCGCATACTGCCCCGCGCCGAAAACCTGCGTCTGGCCCACACCGTATAAGCGGGCGATAGGGTCGTTAAGATTGATATAGGCGTAGTTGCCAAGGAACGTCGTGTCGTATGTGCCCTTCGGGGAAAATATCCCGACCAGCATCAGCGGAGCGGTGACCGACTTTCGAATGGTGACCCCGTAGGTGTTCACGTCCGGCGGAAGCTGACCAGCAGCCAGTTGCTCGCGCGACTGTGTAAGGATGAGGTCCGTATTCGGGTCGGTCTTCAGGTCGAAGTCCACGACCATGGTGGTCTGCGAGTTCCCGGTGGCGTTCAGCGAGTACATATAGTTCATGTTGTCCACGCCATTGATTTGCTGTTCGATGGGCGTGGCAACGGATTGCTCCAGGGCCTGAGCGTCCGCGCCGACATAGGAAGCCTGCAGCTGAATTTCGGGTGGAACGATGTTGGGAAACTGCGCCACGGGCAGAGTTGCGATGGTGACCGCGCCCACAATCACCGTGAGGATGGCGATCACCATCGCCACGATGGGCCGCCTTATGAAAAAATTCGACATGGATTCTGGTTCCTTTCGATCAAACTCGGAAAGCTCCGAGACTGCTTCCACGGGAAGAGGAGCGAGGGGGAGAAGTCCGGGTTACACTGGTGTTCTCGCAAGCAACACACACGTTCCGCCGCCCCTGTTCGCCTTCATTGGGCCACAAATGGCTTGGGTTGTACGGTCGTGCCCGGGCGAAGAGCCTGTTGGCCTTGTGCGACCACACGTTCGCCGGGCTTCAATCCGTCTTGGACAATCCACATGGTGCCAATGCGATCCCCAACTTTGACAGGCCGGATGGCAATCTTGTCGTCTGCGTCGACAACATTCACTTGATAGCTCCCTTGCAGATCGGTGACAGCAGCTTGGGGAATAAGTAAGGCGCCTTTCTGTGTTCTGACTACGGCGCGAACTTTGCCGTACTGTCCGGGACGAAGAAGATTGCCGGGATTGGGAAAGAGAGCCGCCAGTTGGATCGAGCCGGTGTTTTGATCGACGGCACGGCCCGCGAAGTAGAAGACGCCCTCGTGAGGATAGGTAGTCCCGTCAGCGAGGATGAGCTGCAGTTTCCACCGCTGCCCGCCCGAGCCTGAAAATTGCTTCTTCAATTGGAGATAATCTTGTTCGCTGACGGTGAAGTAGTCCCTGATAGGGTCGAGCGTTGAAACGGTCGTCAGTGTTCCGCTGCTGGAACTGACCAAATCTCCGACCTGCGCCCTTGCAACATCGGCGATGCCGTCGACGGGCGAACTTATTTTCGTGAAGCCAAGGTTCAGCTTTGCCGTTTCGACGGCGGCTTCGGCGGACTTGATTTGCGCCTTATCAGTCGCGACGGTAGCTTTGGCTGCCAGGTAATTCTGGTTGGCATTGTCCAGGTCCTGCTGGCTCGCCGCCTGCTCCTTCGCCAAGGGGGTGTACCGCTCCACATCGAGCTGGTTGCGGACTAGAACGGCTTCGGCGTTAGCCAGTTGCGCGGTGGCCTGCGCTAACTGTCCCTCGGCTTGGTCGAGCGCCGCCTGAAAGGGCCGTGGATCAATCTCAAAAAGTAACTGGCCCTTCCTTACAGACGACCCTTCCTGATAATCCCGCCTGAGCAAATATCCTGTGACCTGCGCCTGAACGTTGGCATTAACTTCTCCAGCCAGCGTACCGATCCATTCGCTGTAAAGGTCAACATCTTTCTGCTCGACCTGCGCCACCATGACTATCGGAGGCGCAGCCGTTCCTGCGCCGGACGCACGCTTCGGCCGCAGGGCCCCAACGATGAGAGCAACGACGATCAAACCAACCACTCCGCCTACAACGAGACTGTGTCTAAGAGGACTATTCATGGCTTATCTTTCGGATTGATCCCTTTTCAACAAGGTATTTTCTGGATTTTTCAAACGGCTGGGCATGTCCCACGAAAGGAATAGTGCACCGTGCGTGCCATAGAGCCATGTGTTCCTAAAGGGTGGAACTTACTGATTTGTCGTGAGATGGGGCGCGTGGGAGATAGCACCCTGGGTCAGACTGCCCGTGTGGCACTGCCGCGTTTGCGGTAGCGTGCCCGATTTGTGGCACCAATTCCACCAGGTCAGGCATCACATGGAGCGGAATCCAGACTTACTCCGGCGGTGCACTGACCATGAGCAACGATTCGGAAATCCTCGCAATTCCGTTGCGTGAGACGCGGTACGAGACCCTTATCCGCGTATCGAATGCTATCGGAACGTATCGAGATCCACAGGATCTGTTTCGCGCGCTAGTGAGGGAACTGCACCGGGTCGTGCAATTTGACAGTGTCGGCGTGTCCATTCATGACCAGAAATCGAATACGTTTCACCGGCATTTCGTCGACGCTGTGACAGAGGCTGCTATCCCTCCAGACCCGGAACTGAAAATGGAGGAATCCGACGCCTGGTGGGTCTACCAGAACCAAGAGCCTTTGGTCACTTCGCTCTCAGCACACGATGCCGAGGCTTGCAAATTCCGTGAGATTTTGAAGAAATATGGAATCCGCAGTGTGTGCACTCTCCCCTTAACCACAGCCCACAGCAAAGTAGGAGCGCTCACCTTCGCGAGTAAAGCTCCGGATATATATACCGCCGAAGAAGTTCACTTTCTTTCGGTGGTGGCTGAGCAGATCGCTCTCGCATTCGACAATGCGTTGCACTTTGATGCGGCGCAGGCCTCACAACAGGAGTTGCGCAAGAAGGGCGAGCGTGTTGGACTTCTCCTTGAATTGACCAATCACGTGGTTTCCAATCTCGACTTTCGGGATCTTCTCCGCGCCGTAGTGGCGAGCACGCGCCGGGTTATGGGCTGCGATGGCGCCGGCATTACTCTTCCCGATAGCGACAACACGCACTTGCGAATCTATGCCCTAGATTTCCCCTTCAAAGACGAATCCCTCCAAGAGGAGAGCCTAGTCCCCCTTGACGAGGACATCTCGGGAGCGGTCTTTCGCACCGGCAAACTTTGGTGCGGCAGCGTCCAGGAGGCGAGGCGATTGGGAATGAAGGATACCGCGCAAGCTGAAGTCGGAACGGTCTGCGTTCTTCCTCTTGTCAGCCGAGGTCGCGTGCTGGGCGTATTCGGTGTCGTCAAGTATCAGGACAATGCGTTCACCGGCGACGATGTCGAGTTTCTGACCCAAATCGCAAATCAGGTTGCCATTGCCGTGGAGAATGCGCTCGCCTTTGGGGAGATTCGAGAGCTGAAAGACAAGCTGGCCCAGGAAAAGCTGTATCTCGAAGATGAAATCCGTAGCGAAATGAATTTTGCCCAGATGGTAGGAACCAGCGCTTCCCTGCGCAAAATCCTCAAGCGAGTGGAAACCGTGGCCCCGACAGATTCTACGGTGCTAATCTATGGAGAGACGGGCACCGGGAAAGAACTCGTTGCACGGGCAATTCATGATTTGAGCCCGCGGCGCTCCAAGCCCTTCGTCAAACTCAACTGCGCGGCCATTCCGACGGGCTTGCTGGAAAGCGAGCTGTTTGGACACGAGAAAGGCGCATTCACGGGAGCGATTGCGCAGCGGATCGGGCGCTTTGAAGTGGCCAACGGCGGCACGATCTTTCTGGACGAAATAGGAGAAGTTCCCCTCGAACTGCAGACGAAGCTGCTCCGGGTGCTGCAAGAGAGGGAATTCGAGCGGTTGGGAAGCTCGCGCACGCTCCGGACAGACGCACGTTTGATTGCCGCGACGAATCGCGACCTGGAAACGATGGTAAGCGGGCAGAAATTCCGATCCGATCTGTTTTTTCGTATCAACGTCTTTCCCATCCAAGTGCCGCCCTTGCGTGAGCGCGATGGAGATATTCCACTCCTCGCGCGGCACTTCGCACAGCAGTTTTCCAGGCGGATGAACAAGGTGATTGAAACAATTCCATCAGCGACGATGGATGCCCTGTGCCGATATCATTGGCCGGGGAACATACGAGAACTGCAGAATGTGATCGAACGTGCCGTCATTGTTTCCACGAGTCCTGCTCTAAACGTCGATTTGGCTGATCTGAATTTCTCCAAGGCTGGCCGCGAGATAGAAAAAAGCGTCTCTCCGAAATCGCCGACAAACGGGGCGCTTTATGAGGTTCTGGAGCAATCAGAACGTCAGCAGATCCTCAAGGCACTGGAGAATAGCAATTGGGTTGTGGCGGGCCCGAAAGGCGCCGCAGCACAGCTTGGAATGAAACGATCCACCCTGCAGCAGAGAATTCGCAAACTCGGAATCGCTCGCCGCCCAGTCTGACTGGGCCGCATCGTAGTTTCACACTGCTAAATTCAAAACCATCTTCTCTTCCTGTGCTTTTCTCGTGTGCCGCAAAACTGGCACGCTACCACAAATACGGCAGTGCCACTCTGGCAGCGCGACGTAAAGGACCTTCTCCCGGCTCACCATCCCAGTACAAATCAGTAAGTTCCGTGACTTTCAGACCTCTCCCCGCTATGGCGCCTCTTATGCATTTCTCCTGGGCGTGAGGTGTTCGCCATGCGAGAAATGCGAAGCCTGAGGGAAGCAGCGGATTCTCAAGCGCGATTCTCACGAAAAGACTCCATTTCTTCTTCCGTTCTGGAAATTGACTCCTGGATGCCGAGCAAGCTTCAAGCCATCTCACCGCTGATGGAACGGCTGATGCGGCTGGTTGAAAGATCACGAAGTGTTCCGGGAGAAGAGTTCGGTGTCGAACTGGCGCTCCGCGAGGCTCTGGTTAATGCAGTAGTGCATGGCAATCGCGAACATCGAGAGACAAAAGTCCACATCCGGTGCCGCTGCTGGCCCGGCAAGGAAATATCCATCGTCGTCACGGATCAGGGAAAAGGATTCGACTTCGAAAAAACAGCGGGCCACACAGTGATGTCGGACCCCTGTTCCGAGCAAGGGCGTGGCATCCAGTTGATGAAAGCGTACATGGACATTGTGCACTTTGAGCGAGGCGGGTCTGAAGTTCATATGCGCAAGCGGCTGCGAACGGGGCCACGTTCGTGAAGCTTCGGGGTTGAGAAAGCGCTCGATATTGAGTGGTCAAAACGCCGGTGGACGAAGGGACCACCACCACTGAGCGAAGAAAGTGAGTCACTCGAATGTTGCGAATCACGATCGCCGAGACGGCCACAGAACAAAGGTGGACTCTCGAAGGTCGTTTGGTGCAGCCGTGGGTCGGCGAACTGAGGACATGCTGGAAAAAAAGACACCGTTCAGAGAATGGACGAGCATGCACTGTCGATCTTGGTGGGGTCACGTTCATCGACAGAAGCGGGCTACGGCTTTTGCGAACCATGTCGAAGGAGGGCACGCAATTCGTCGCCACGGGTATCTATACCAAGCACGTGCTTGAACAACTGAAAACCGGCACAGGACATGGTCCGTTCACCTGGTTTCTTTGTTTGTTTGCTTCGTTCCTGGCGAGTGTCGCCGCTTGCTCGTCATCCATGCTGGCGAACCCGGAACTCGGGAAGAGAAATGCGAAGCAAGAATTCAGAGCACACTTGAATCCAAACAATGGATCGAGCACAAGCACTTCTGATTTTACCGACGGACCCGGAGGGACACTGTGCCCACACTCGTAAGAAAGTTTGGCAAACGAGCACCAGCGGTCCCTCCAGTCCACAATCTCGCGGGAGAGGATGAGTCCGCTCTGATTGCTGCCGCTAAGGAGGGAAATGCCCAGGCGTTTGAAGTCTTGGTCGCACGTCACCAGCGAAGGATTTTTGCCGTTGCGCTGCGCTGCACCCGCGTTCGACAGGACGCCGAAGACGTTATGCAGCAGAGCTTTCAAAAAGCCTTCCTCCACCTGCATCAGTTTGAAGGGAGATCCTGCCTTTCCACATGGCTGACAGGGATCGCCATCAACGAAGCGCGAATGTTACTGCGGAAAAGTGGTGGTAAGCGCGAAGTGTCGATCGATGACTTAAACGAGAATGCGGAAACCGCTATTCCGCTGGAGATCCCTGATTCAGCTCCGGATCCCGAAGCCGGCTACTTACAGCGGGAGTGGAGGCGAATGCTGTTCTTTGCCATGAATGAGTTGCCCCATAGAACACGGAGGGCCATAGAGTTGCGTGATATTGACGAGCGGTCGACGGAAGAGACCGCTCGAATCATGGGACTTTCCGTTGGCGCTGTAAAGGCTCGAATATTCCAGGGGCGAAAGAGATTGCGAAAAAGATTGGAGCACTTTGTCGGATCGGCTTGGACGTTTGGGAAAGACACTTCACGAGCGATCGGTAACGCGAGATGTATCGCGCAAAATCAGGCCGCCCGGAATGTGTACGGCTAAGGCGGGGATGAAGGGAGGCTTTCATGTTGACGCTTCTGCTCGCCGCGGCGTTGGCGATTTTGGGATTTCTGTGTTTCACCGGGCCCGGCGGTGTCGGCGGGCCGCGGCATCGTCACTGAATCGGTTGCCCGACGACAGCATTCCCATGGGAGAGCAGTTCGTCGAGCCAAGTGTGTTTGGAACGGACTCCGCCCAGACCTCCGCCGGTATCGCGTTTCACTTGTGAGTCGGCGATACCGTCAGTCTGGCCACGAGTCCCGGCTACCCCATCGGGACTCGTGGCGCGGAGGTCTCACGGGTACACGCGCTGAGATCGAGAGCAGCTCAACGGCGAAAAGAAGGGAGTCGCGTATGAAATTGAAAGACAAGAGTAATGGGACTTCGGATCTCGGCACAAATTCTATCAAGTCTCACTCGGAAACTACTTCTACAAACCACGCGCCAAGTCATGAAGAAATCAGGCGCCGTGCGTATGAAATCTATCTTGAGCGGAATGGCTTCGGCGGCAATGAGGTTGATGATTGGCTCCAAGCAGAAATGGAACTCGTAAGCGGCGCGCTTCTTGCGCGAACCACAGAGGAAAGAAAGCGGAAAGCCTGAGACTGCACAATCGGAAAATGAGGGCCGCCACTGTCCAGGGCTCGGCGAACAGCAACGAGATGTGAAACTTTTGTACAGGGAGGCCGAAACAATCAGGTGGATGCACGACGTTGCCGGCGCATCACACGGGCGGCTGGCCAGGGATTACAGCGTATCACGAAGCAAAATTGCGCGAATCTTGGGTGGGAAGATTTGGGTTCTGCCCCAAGCTGCCTAGAGTGAGACAACAAATTCAGGAAGGATGCGAGCGGCTCTCGGCAACGGGGGCCGCTTTTTGTTTTCCTACTTCAGCGACTTTGCCTTCCACCGGATCAACAGATACGCCAATACCCCGCAAAGCAGAATAACCGGAACGGCTTTCAAGGTCCGGTGGAGTACCGATTCAAACATGGTGAAGAGCATCAACGCGAGCAACGTCGCAAAAAGCAATACAAAGCGGTCAGAAGTAAACAGGAAGCACACGCCGCCAATCAAGACGAACAATCCCGCCTCCAGCAACGCATCCGTCTGCCTATGCTTTACCCAATACGCGATATTGGCTGGTACTGCGACGAGTGACAGCCATAAAAGCAATCCCAGCACCGTTTCCTTGAACGCTTTCATTTTCTCTGTACGAATCCAGGACATGCGGAGTTTGCCTCCAGTATTTCTCTGCACCCAATCTATTGCCAGGCGGGAGCCGTGCATGCCACTTCTTCCCCTAGATGCACAACGCCGTCCAGAATCAATTTTCCGTTCAGAGGTAGGTCAGTAACTCATCTGCGCAGAGACCTACTGTGCCGAGTTCCGCTGGCTCCGCTCGACATGCTTAAATCCAGGAGGAACCTCGAACAGCGCCGGGTCAAGCGGTCCTTCCGTAAATTGCGTCACCTCTGATTCGTTGATCGAATCTGAATATCTCCTGACACCAGTCGCCGGAGCCGCTTCGCTAGTGGTAGTTCGCGTTTCTTTGACGGGAATCCCTGTCTCTCGCGCGCCAATGTTCACAAATTCAGGCCGCTCCATCATCATTTCTTTGCCACCAACAACAGCGCCAGCCATCACAAAGCCGCTGACCGTTCCCGCAGGTAGCTTCGGTTCGCACGAAATCGTCTGATCAACGTCGATATACCATCCGTCCCGGACGGTCTCTTGCGCCTGCGTGTGCGAACCTTCCAGGGGTATTTGCTTTGCCGTGGTGATGACGTGCCTTGCCACATGCCCGAAAAGTTCCTTGCGCTCACCTGTGTCCACGGTCGTGGTCTCAATTCGCAGTGTGGGCTGTGGGGCTACGGGCGTATTGATTCCGCGTGCTGCCATCTCTTCCGGTGTCAACCGCTTCGGCGGATACTCCGCCGCGCTGTATTCCTCAGCCTTCATGTTCAAAGTAAAGCTCTGTCCAAGGTCACACCGTACAATGAAGACGCTTATGGCATCGTCCACCCACTCCACCGACCCATCTTCTTTCGTCCGCTGAACCGCACGTGTGAATTCCGTGCGCCTCCGGTCCGCCGTCCAGTAAGTTGTGTTGTAATTGGGATGGCTGCCAAACGTGTTCCGAATGACCATCTTGGTCCCGGCATTTTCGGCAGCCTGCGGACCTAGAACGCTCAGGAGAAGAACCCACCAAGGTGAGAAGAGCATGGCGACTCCCAGTCTCACGAATACAGGATGTAGGAGCAACAACCGTAGACTTACTTTACTTTAACTCAATCTCAAGGCGGCAGTGCGGCGTCATCAATTCGGTCACCAGCGATGCGATCCACAGACCGAGCGGGCCGCGCCATGAATGGGCAATCGCGAGGCCGAGAATAAGACAGCTACGAAGCCCGCCCACCAGAACGGATTCTGCGTTGTGGGTGCAGTGATGACTTTTATGTCCACGACAGGGCAGGGCAACGCGGCGGACAATTTCAGCGGAAGAACGAACTCGAACAATGAAGCCGAGGACATCGCAGAGGAGCATGCTAGCGCCCATGACGTCTGTGAGCGACTTTAGGAGCGGGATTCCTCAGAAGCCGTGCTACGGTCTTTAGGATTTCGCGCGAAAGCTGCTCGTCCGATGCTGCGCGAGCCATGGTGATAGCGCCGACGAGCGCGCAATACGTCATGATTGCTCGCGATCTTGCGGTGCCCTTATCTTCCTCGCCCGTGTCACGAATCGAGTTCGCGAGCCACTCAAGGCGCTCTGAAATCAGCTTAGTGGCGAGAGCCCGAGTTCGTTTGTCGCTTCGCGCGACATCGCCTGCCAAAGCGCCGACCGCACAGCCCGTACCAGGATCATTGCGATGTGCTTCGGTCAAATAACTATCGATGAGTGAATCATAGGTCACGGGTGGCCCGCCGGAGGCAGCCGCGTCCATCAGACGCTTCCATGGCTCCTGGGCAGAGCCGAGCGCTTCGGCCACCAAGTCATCACGCGAGCCGAAGTGCTTGTAGAAGCCGCCGACGGTCAGACCGGCCTCCTTCATCAGTTCGCCGATTCCGATCCCGGTAAGTCCGTTTTCGCGGAACCTTTTCGAGGCGAGCGTAACGATGCGTTCGTGAGTTTTCGCTTTTTCAGCCCTGGAATGGCCCATAGCGTCTCCCCTAAAAAACCCGTAACCAATCAGAATTCGGTGAATCCAATTCGACAATGGATTATAAATATAATCCAGAATGAAACGCAATAGACAGTGAACTTAGAACAGGAGGGTGCGACTCTCCCCTCTCTGAATGGAGTCTCACATGCCGAACGAAAAGGTTGTCCTTTTGCTCCAAACGAAGGTTCTGCCGCAATACCGCGCCGAGATTCTGCAGGCCGCTCGCGCAAACAAACTGCCGACACGTGCGGAGCCAGGCGTGGAAGCTTACTACCAGACCGCGCGAAAAGACGATCCCAACACGCTTCTTTTCTTCGTGGTCTTCGCGTCGCAAGACGCACACGATTTCCATATGGAACAGGACTACGCAAAAAGGACCTTCGCTGCGTTTGAAGGCAAGCTTGCGGAAGAGCCCGTCTACACAAACTTGTCCGAGCTTAATTAGCGAACCAATTTTAAGAAAGGAGAACATTCATGAATAAAGTTATTTTGATCACAGGTACGAGCACGGGTTTCGGGCGGACTGCAGCGGAGACCCTAGCTCAGCGTGGTTATCGAGTCTTCGCTTCAATGCGCGACATCTCGGGCCGCAATGCTGCCACAGCCGAGGCGTTGCGATCACTGACTAAGCGGGAACGTTGGAGCCTGGACGTCTTGGAAATGGACGTTACTGATGACGCTTCGGTGAAGCAGGCGGTGCAGCAAGTACTCGATCGCGCTGACCGCATCGATGTGGTCATCAATAATGCTGGAATTGCTGGGCACGGCGTAACCGAAGCTTTCCCGCTGGAACAATTTGAGCAGGTGTTTGACGTCAATTTGTATGGAGTCGTGCGCGTGAACCGGGCGGTGCTGCCGGCGATGCGGCGTCAGCGCAGCGGATTGCTGATTCACGTGAGCTCGGGATTGGGCCGCACGGTGATCCCCGGCTTTGCGGTGTACAGCGCGAGCAAGTTCACGCTGGAAGCGCTGGCGGATGCCTACCGATTTGACCTGGCTCCGTTTGGCATCGATTCCGTTATCGTCGAACCGGGCATTCACCGAACACCGATTTTGGAAAAGTTTCTCGCCCCCACGGAGGGAGATCGCGTGGCCGAGTACGGTTCCACTGCGGAAATGCTCGAGAGAGTCAGAAGCGTGTTTGAGGGATCGAGCACTGCGGCCGAAACGCCGGGACCTGAGGGTGTGGTCGAGGCGTTCGTGCGCTTGATTGAGACGCCGGCGGGGGAACGGCCGTTCCGCACGGTGCCGACGCCTGCCATACAGGAGCTTCTGGCGCCGTACAACGCGCTTGCCGCAACAATGCGGGACACACTCGTGCAGATGTTCAACGTTCCTGAGCTTACGCTGGCGCAAGACGCCGTTACCGCAGGCGCGGCAAAAGGAGAAAAGAAGCAGGTCGCAAGGAGGAAGCAATGAGACACTTGGTGGCCAGGCTGGCTGCGCTCGTGTTGGGAATCGCTGTGCTGGCAGTCACCAGCGCGCGGTTCGGCAGCAGCGCCGAATCGAAGCCCACTCGGCAAGCCGCAGCGGTTAATTTAGACGAAACGACCGAGGCGAAAATTGAACGAGCGATGTCTGCCGGACCGCCCGAAATCGCGCGGTCAGCAAAAATCATCGACAAGGATGCGATGGGACACATTGCCGTATTGCGTGAAGGCTCGAACGGCTTCACTTGCATGCCGGGCAATCCGAACGTGATCGGTGAACCTCCGATGTACGCCGATGGACCATCGATGCAATGGGCCGCTGATTTTGCGGCTCACAAACCGAAGCCGACCAATACTATTCCCGGGATCGCGTACATGCTTGCGGGTGCGACTCAGCGCAGCGATTCCGATCCATACGACCAAACGACTCCGGCAATCAGCGTTCCCCCGCATTGGATGATCATGTGGCCCTTCGACCCGAAAGCGACAGGACTGCCGGCAACCCATCGCGATAGCGGTGCCTACATCATGTGGGCCGGTTCCCCTTACGCGCACGTGCACGTCATGGAGCGCCCCGAAGGAAATCAATAACCACCGTAAGACCAACACCGCTCTCACGCTCGCACTGGCAGAGCCGCAGTTGCAGGCGTGTAAAGAAGGCAGCCTCGGGCCGTGGGCGGCGCGCGCGGCCAAACCTTAAAACGAGAGATCCAGGAAACACGAGAGCAATCTATGCGGGCGATGAGAGCGAGAAGATTCAGCGGTTACGGAGATTTGAAGCTGGAGTCTGTAAATAATTGAGAAAGAAGGAGAATTTGGCTCCCCGGGCTAGATTCGAACTAGCAACCCTTCGGTTAACAGCCACTTGAGTAGCTTAATCACGATTTGCCGGAGCGGGAGTTTTCCGAGGAGTATCAAGCAGTTGCGATGAAACGCGAGAGCCAACTTCTCTTCCGTATTCACCGTTTGTTCGGAGTTTTTCAACGTTTTTCCACGACTACAGTGACAGTGGCGTGACAGCCAACCTTTCGGGAAACAACCGAAGGGTTGAGGGCAGCACTCCGGGGGCGATTTCCGGAGCCCGGCAACGTGTCTGTAGAAAGCTATTCTTCGGAGATAATCACTTTTGATGCGCGCTCAGCTCGTCGAGCTTGCGCTTTAACTGTTCAAGCTTCTGTCCGGCCTCACCGAGCTTGCCTTCTGCCGTGAGTCGCTGGTAGTCGGCGAGATCTTTGGCCGCCCCGTGATGAGCGCGTTCAGCATTTCCCCAACTTCGAACGCTGTTTCGGGATAACTTCCGTGTAGCCGACTTTAGGACAACGATCGCACTCAAACCCTGAACGAGCTTGGACTTACCCCTTGGATTTAGTCCTGTCTGACCTGATTTTCGAGGATGGCAGTCCCCAGCAGTGCTCCCTACCTTTCAGCACCCCCCACCAAATTTCCGGCCTGGACCTTCCCCGATTTACTGAACAGCACACCGGTGCAAGCAATTCAAGAACCCTGGTTTATGAGTGGTTGTAATAGTCCTGGCAGGAGTATGGCCGTGATCAGAACCGGAGGGGGCAGCAGTTTTTTTGATGCGGGGTATCCATTTTTCGCTTGACATCCAGAATCCGTTCCATAATATGGCACGCGTGCCACAATCCAAGACATACAAATCCCCCTACCGGGTTCAGGTCCTTGACCGCGCCCTGGCTGCGCTGGACGTTTTGGCAGGCCGCTCGACAGAGTGCAGCCTGGTGGAGATCTGCACGACGCTGAAGCTACATAAGAGCACCGCGCACCGGTTGATGATGGTGCTGGAACAGCACCGTCTGGTGGACAAGAACCCGGATACCGGGCGCTACCGGCTGGGGCTCAAGCTGTTTGAGTTCGGATCGAAAGCTATCGGCGCGATCGATTTGCGCCGTCAGGCGAGACCCTACCTGGACCGGCTGCAGCGTGAACTTGGCGAAACTGTTTTCTTCTGTTTGCTCGACGACGGACAAGTTCTGTACCTTGAAAAAATCGAGTCGCAACAGAGCGTGCGGACCGCTTGCGACGTGGGCAGCCGCGCTCCGGCCTATTGCACGGCGGTTGGAAAAGCCATGCTGGCGGAATTGACAGACACCGAGGTGAGCGAGATCGTTCGCCGCTTCGGTTTGAAGGCGTTCACAGCGAACACAATTACTACCGGCACGGCGCTGAAGACCGAGTTGCGGGCGGTTCGAGCCAGGGGATATGCGATTGACAATGAGGAGAAGGAGCCTGGACTGCGCTGCGTAAGCGCACCGGTGCGTAACGATTCGGGAAAGCTATTGGCGGCCCTAAGTGTTTCGGGGCCGGCGTTTCGAGTCACGAGGGAGAGAGTGCCGGAGATCGCGAAGGCGGTGATGCAAGCAGCCGGGGAGCTCTCGCATGAACTTGGGTATCGGCCGACGGCAATGGAGTTGGTGAGGGGGGCGGTTAGCTAGGAATTGGAAAAGGGGAATTCCGGCGGAAGCCGGGTTTTTTTTGGGCCATTCACGAAGTGAGATAGAGTCTCATAATGCGGTATACGTAATCCACCGATGTGGCGCGCGTACACCGCAACCTGAGACCAGCCGTAGTGATCACGCGCAGAGGTGCCCTGCGCTTTGATAGGAGAAGCAAATGCGTGGAAAATTCGGGGTTGTGTTTCTTTTCTGCTTGCTTGCGATTCTCTCGTCCGCTCGATTGATGGCACAGATCACCTCGTCGACGATGTACGGCCAGGTGACGGACGCGACGGGGGCTGCCGTGCCTGGGGCCCAGGTATCCGTCTCAAATACCGACACCAATCTGACGCGAACGCTGGAGACTAATTCCGCGGGCGAATATCGCATTGAGTTGCTTCCTGTCGGCAGCTACAGGGTAGAGATCACCAAACCCGGCTTCAAGAAAGTGGTTCTGGAGGGCATCGTGCTGCAAGTAAACGTTCCCGGCCGCGTCGACGCGACGATGCAACTGGGGAACGTGAGTGAGACCATCACCGTTACCGAAAGCGTCCCGCTGATCAATACCACCAGTCCGGAACTCGGACGCACGATCGAGAATGCAGAGATCAAGAATTTGCCGCTCGTTAACCGCAATGCCTATCAATTGCTGGAACTCACGCCTGGCGTCCAGAACAGCACGTTCAACGCCGGCCAGCCGAATCCCGTCATCACCCTCGGATTTCCGGAGCAACGTACCTTTATCAATGGCGGCGTGGACGGCGGCGCGGGTTCGGTAAGCTACTACCTCGATGGCGGCATCAACATGACCGGATTGCGCAACACCGGCAACATCCTTCCCAACCCGGACGCCATCCAGGAATACCGCGTGGAGACGAGCAATTACGATGCCGAGTACGGCAAGATGTCCAGCGGCGTCATCACCGTGCTCACCCGATCGGGTACCAACAATCTTCACGGTTCGCTCTTCGAATACTGGCGAGACAGTTCTTTGAACGCCAACAACTGGGACTCCGCTCTGGCCACGCCTCCACTCCGTCGCAACCAGTTCGGCGGCACTTTGGGCGGCGCCATTATCAAGAATAAAACTTTTTTCTTCGTTTCCTACCAGGGACTCCGCCAACTCAGCAGCTTTTTCTTCACCGGGGCCACCGTTCCCACCGCCGCCGAGCGCATGGGTGACTTTACCGGCGTGGTGACCGCACTCCCCGTCCAGTACACCTGCGGCTCCCCCAAAGTGATCTGCCCCAAGCTGCTCGATCCCACGGCTCAGGAATTGCTCAACCCCACCGGCGCTTCCACAAGCTTTCCCACGATTCCGACGTCGAACGTGCCCAAAAACGGCTGGCAGGGCATAGCTCCCAGCCCGTTTAACACCGATGAATTCCTGGTCAAACTGGATCACAATCTCACCGCAAACCATCGGCTCAGTGGAAGCTATTTCTACACCACCGGAGACAACAGCGTCCCGCCGTTGAATTCCACCAGCGGTCAGCCGAACGGCAACATCCCCTGGAGCATACAGTCCTATAGTTGGCGCCAACAGAATGTCAACATCAGTGACACCTGGACGGCCAGGCCGAATCTTGTCAATCAGGTTTGGATTGGCTACACCCGCAATGTTGGCGGCCGGACGAACCTGCCAGCAACCTCCCTCGGCGACCTGGGTTCGGAATTTACAGTCCAGGGCCCGCACTCGCTTCCGCAGATCACCGTGACTGGCTTCTTTACGGCCGCCAGCGCCATCGCTGGTCCCCTGGCAGAATCGAATTTTTACAACGTGCGCGACGTTGTCAGTTGGAGCCACGGACGACATAGCATCAGCTTTGGGGCGGACGAAACACTCGACAAAGACATTCAGCAAACTCTGCTCAACAATTACGGCGTCTTTGGATTTAACGGCACCAACATCAAGGATTCCGTCAGTGGGAAGAGCATTGCCGTTCCCGCACTTGCCAACTTCGTGATGGGCTTGCCCACTTCTCTCTCCCAGGATGCTCCCGTCACGGGCTACACCAACACCTGGAGTACAGGACTCTTTGGCCAGGACAATTTCCGAATATTCCCCCGCCTGACCATCAACCTGGGACTCCGCTGGGATATTCAAACCCCGCCGACCGATCCTCTCAATCGCGGCACCACTTTCGAAGAAGGCGTACAGTCCGTCGCTTTTCCAAACGCCCCGCTTGGAGCCCTCTTCTTCGGCGACCCCGGCGTCACGCGCGGCATCGTGCCCGTGCGCTGGCACCATGTTTCCCCCAGAATCGGACTCGCGTGGGATCCCAAGGGTGACGGCAGGACTTCCATCCGCGCTGGAGCGGGCGTTTTCTATGGCAGCGTTTCCGGCAACGAATGGAACACCGTCACCAATTTCGAGCCCTCCGCCGTCCGCTACACGTTCACTAACGCAACACAGGCGGTGACTGGTTCGGGTCTAACCGCCGTCCCCAAGGGCGCAACCCTTACCTGCCCGTACAATAATCTGGTCGCAAACAATGGATCGGGCGCTCCGCTCGGAGCCACCGTCACTTGCGGCGCTGGCGCGGGGACCGGACTGAAAGGCACGGATCCTTTTCCTTTCACTCCTGGGCAGTTCATCACCCCAGGCGGGCCTTTCTTTGGTTTTGCGAAAAACTTCCAGTGGCCCTACAGCTATCAGATCAATCTCTCCGTACAGCGCCAGCTCACCGCAAACCTCAGCGTCTCCGCGGCCTACGTAGGAACCCTGAGCCACGATTTGCCGTTCGCCCAGGACATCAATGCTCCCGCTACGGGTGCCCTCGCTCCCGCCTGCGCCACCAGCGCCTCGGGCAATATCACCCAAAGGCGCCCCATCGACAACCCCAGCACGACCACCTGCACCGGCGGAGGAGGTAGCCCGTTTGGCACCCTGTTGCTTGCACAATCCAATCAGACAGCCTCTTACAACGGTCTGCAAACCACCATCCAGATGCGCATGACCCGCGGCGTAATGCTCTACGGTTTTTATACCTTCAGCCACACCTTTGACAGCGTGCAGTTGGATAACAACACCACCCAGGGCGGCGCGGAGGATATGACCAATCTCCGGCTCGAACGCGGACCCGCCGATTTCGACATACGCCACCAGTTTGTCACCGCCCTCGTCTGGCAATTGAACTACTTCAGCGTAGAGAGCCCCCTCAAGCGGGCGCTCCTGAACGGCTGGTCGGTTTCTCCCATCATCAAAATACACA